>Ga0190305_1000049_pt1 | contig 35006 bp, 36 predicted proteins | sample 48700723_MG_FD_161678 | JGI IMG/M metagenome (GOLD analysis project Ga0190305, IMG submission 161678) | Hydrothermal vent sediment bacterial communities from Southern Trench, Guaymas Basin, Mexico - 4870-07-2-3_MG | ecosystem: Environmental > Aquatic > Marine > Hydrothermal vents > Sediment ... | reverse complement strand
AACCATATGAACCTCCCCATCAATAATCTCATACCTCTTGTCCTCGGGAAAGTGAAGATAATCTTCGTATGTGAACTTTATAGGTTTTTTCACTGCTGTATCCATTTTGGCCCCCTTATAAATCTTGAAAGACTAAACATAAGTTATCATGAAATATCATCACTAGCAAGATACCACAAAATTCGTATTCTTGGACAGACCGGAATCCCCTTTCTTCCCCTTCACAATGGGCTTAGTCTCCTTTAGAGCCTTTTTTAGGTTGGATAATTGAGATTCTATATGCTCTATAATCTCAATAACACCGGCTACAGAAGTATACATTATATTTTTTGACAATCTCTAAGAGATATGTTACTTTTTTAAAAACTGGCGTCTCATAGTCAAATTTAAGTGAAATTTGGAGATAAATAGAAGTTAAGAGGTTAGAGATGGAGGTCTTAAAATTTAACCTTCCACAAATGGAGGAAAAAGTCCTAGAGATGATGATTCAAATGGGATTTTTTTCCAATAAAGATGAAGCAGTTAGGACAGCAGTTATTAAATATGCCATGGATTTGGGATTATTAAAACCAGAAGAAATTTGGAAAGAAATAGAGAACTATAAGAGAAGAAAAATTACGCCTGAACAACTGATGAAGGACTTAGAAGCAATTGAAAATGAAACTTAGAATTTTCTTAGACACTAATGTTTCATTTACGCCTTTGAATTTCCAAAATCCAATTCAAGGAAAATAATAGAGTTATTAAATGAAGGAAAAATTGAGGCAGTTATTAGTGAAAGAGTGATTAAAGAAGTGCAAGCATATTTTAAAAGGTATTATGGAAAGGATTTAGCAAGTCTTTTTAGAAATTATTTAATTTTAAGCTACACTATAGTACCTACGATTCATGTCAGAGACGAAATGAAAAAGTATAGAGGGAAAATAAAAGAGAAAGATTTAGAGCAACTAGCAGTAGTTAAAAGTTTGGGATTAAATTTTTAGTTTCTTTTGATAAAGATTTTAAGAAATTTAAAGAATATAAAACACCAAAGATTTTTATTGAAGATATAGGGCTTATACCTAATGAGGAAGAATTTTAAAAAACTCTAAAAAGCATTAAGGCAGATCTATTTAGTTTACTACTTTCTGTTTGCTGAGTGCTACATTACCAAAGAATTAGTATAAACAATTCCACTAGAACTTTTTCCAAGAGATGTCTTCTTACAAAATCTTGCAATATGACTTGAAACAAAAAAAGCAGGACTATTAATTCCCACTTAAAACTGACCCCCCAAGAAAAGATATAGGTCCTCCATCATGGATTTTATGATGGAGGAGAAAGGAGATGATTTCTATGGAAAGGAGCAAATTGAAGAGATGCTTTTTGAATTAGAAGATAGTTTTCATCACTTTGGTGGTGTACCAAAAGAGATACTAGTAGATAATGCGGCTCAGTTTGTAATTTCAAGGGTGGGGCATATAATAAAGTGGAATCTTCGTTTTCTTGAGTTTTGCGGTCATTATAGAATAAAGCCAGTTGCTTGTAAGGTGAAAAGACCTAAGACAAAGGGTAAAGTAGAAAGTTAGAAAAAAAGGAACTTATCACTCTTCCACTTACGCAAAAGGGGAATTTTTTTCCAAACCACACCCATGTTGACCTATCTTTTTCCCTAACTATTTTTATCTTATTTTTTATTTTTCATTCTTCAAGGCTGTTGAAATAGCTTCATAATTGTAGTAATTTGTTTATATGTCGGCCAAGAAGGAAAGGCTCTGGGAGGCGTATTTAGAAGAAAAAGGTAAGGCCTGGCTTAAAGTAGAATCGGGCAGTATGCTTCCCATGATCCCTGTGGGTGCAAACATCCTTATTAAAAGGTGTGATTTTAAAGAGATAAAACCCTCTGATATCGTGGTGTTTAAATCAAAAGGGAAATTTATCGTCCACAGGGTGCTAAGGAAAAATAGGGATAAATTACTTCAAGCGGGTGACAATTTCTCTCTACCATCCCTTATTCATAAAGAAAACATCCTAGGCCGAGTGGTACTTATAAAGGACCAAAAATATGTAATTGACCTAGAAAAAAAGAAGAATAGAATTTTAAATATTGTGATATTTGCTATTTATGTGTTGGCACACAAAATACCCAGCCATAAGTACTGGCTTTTAAGAATTAATAATAAACTAATGGGACTTTTAAGGGAAAGTGGGACAAAAAGGTGTCAAAATGCCTCTAGCCATTGAGGCCATAGGCCTTAGAAAACAGTTTAAAAAGGTGGGATATAAAAATCTCCTTCCCTGGAAAAGGCAATCAATACCTGCCTTGATGGATGTATCTTTTGAGGTAGAAAAAGAGGAGCTTTTTGGCATCTTGGGCCCAAATGGGGCAGGAAAGACTACTTTAATCAAGATTTTAAGCACCCTCATCCTCCCAGATTCAGGTACCGCCCTTATAAATGGCTATGATATTTGTCGCCATGAGAAAAAGATAAAAAATTTTATTGGCTATATTACTAGTGAAGAAAGGAGTTTTTATTGGCGGCTTACCGGAAGGCAAAACCTCTATTTCTTTGCCGCTCTTTACAATCTTTCTGGTGAAGAGACAAAAAGGAGGACAGAATATGTCATAAAACTCCTTGATTTGGAAAAAGCGGTAGATATGCCATTTATGAGCTATTCAAGTGGGATAAAACAAAGACTTTCTGTTGCTAGAGGCCTACTTTGTGACCCGGAGATATTGCTTATGGACGAACCTACAAGGAGCTTAGATCCCCTTAGCAAACTGCACCTTCAGCAATTTATAAAAGAGACCTTAGTGGGTGAGCAAAAGAAAACGGTATTTCTGGCCACCCATGACCTGTCAGAGGCCGAGTACCTCTGTGATAGGCTTGCCATCCTCTCTCAAGGAAAGATCATTGCCACAGGCAAGATAGATGAAATAAAGAAGAGCCTAGAGAGGAAGAAAAAGATTCTCTTGAAGGTCAAAACCCAAACAAAAGATATCTCTGACAAACTTCTAAAGATAAAAGGGGTGTCTGGGGTTCATATTTTCTCCTATTTATCAGACGATATAGCCACCTTAGAAGTAGCGTTAAGTAGTGAAGAGATTATCCCCTTTGTCCTGGCTCAGCTTGTTTATGAAAAAATAGGCATCCTCTCTTGCATACCTCAGGAACCCTCACTAAAGGAAGTGCTTGAACAGGTTATAGGGTCATGAAACAAAACCTAAAAAAGGTTATGGCCTTTATAAAGAAGGATTTCCAAGAAGCGGTAAGCTACAAACTTGCCTTTCTCATGCAAGTTGCCCCTATATTTCTTTCCCTGGCCATCTTTTTCTTTTTAAGCAAGGCCTTTGGTCAGGTAATTTCCAAGGAACTGGAAAGGTATAGCGGGGATTTCTTTTCTTTTGTATTGATTGGCCTGGCGTTCACCAATTATTATACCCTGGGGCTTACCAGCTTTTCCTCCACTATAAGGGATGCCCAACTTAAGGGCACGCTAGAGGCCTTACTGGTTACCCCCACTTCGCTCTCCCTTATCATCCTAAGCTCTTCCCTTTGGGCCTTTTTCTTTGCTACCTTAAGGGTACTCCTTTATCTTTTTATAGGTGCCTTCTTTTTTAAGGCAAAATTAATGAGCAACTATCTTGGAGCTGGCCTTATCCTCCTTTTAACCATTGTGGCCTTTTGCGCCATAGGCATACTTTCTGCCAGCTTTATTATGGTATTTAAAAGGGGAGATCCCATCTATTGGATATTTGGCACTGCTTCAGCCATTATTGGTGGAATCTACTTTCCCATATCTGTGCTCCCTTCTTTCCTGCAAAAGTGTGCTGCGTTATTGCCCATTACCCATGCCTTAGAGGCCATGCGGCTTTTGCTCTTAAGGGGATATGGCCTAGAGGCCGTATGGCCTCAGATAAAGATACTCATTTTGTTTACCCTCATTTTAACGCCTTTAAGCATGTTGAGCTTTAAATATGCAGTGAAGGTAGCAAAAAAAGAAGGAAGCTTAACCCAGTATTAGCCTTGAACAATATTTCTACCACACATAGGCTCATTTTAAGTGTTATTAACCCTGATACCCATAAAAGGGAAATAAAAGCGCTATTATCACAGAAAATAGATTGGAGGGATTTCCTAAAAAAATCCTATGCCCACCGCATTGCCCCCTTAATTTACTACAACTTAAAGAAACTTGATTTGCTTTCTTTCATCCCCAAACCTACAGTCAATGGCCTTGAGGCGGCATATATTTATACCTCAAGGGTAAACATGGTCTTTGCTGAAGAGCTTAAACATATCCTTAATGCCTTTCAGAAAGAGGGCATTTCTTGTATTATTTTAAAGGGCATGGCCTTTGTTGAGACTATTTATCAACAAAACCCTGGTATCCGCCCCTTAAAGGATATAGACTTACTTTTAAGGAAAGAGGATGTTAAAGAAGCTAGCTTGGTCTTAAAGCACATGGGCTATCAATTTTATGATAGATACCGATCAGAGCCTTTTTACTGGCAATCCCATTTTCACCTCCCCTTTGAAAAAAAAGAAAAAAGAGGGAATTTCCATTTAGAGATTCATTGGGATCTATTAGAACCTGACCTTCCTGTTAGTTTAGATGTAAAAGGTTTCTGGCAAAGGGCAGTTGAAATTGATTTTTGGGGTATAAAAGCAAAGACCCTTCATCCCGATGATGCCCTTACCTATCTAATCTGGCATACAGCAAAAGATGGTTTCTATGAACTATTAGGCCTGGCGGACCTTCTTTATTTAATCAAATACCATAGGCCATGCTGGGACAAGATTATAAGGCAAATAGAAGATGGTCATCTTGTCATACCTCTTTACTGGACATCTTATATTATAGCTAGGCTTTTTAACCTAAACCTTGTGCCAGTTCCCAAAATAGATCCAGTTAGCAAAACATTTACCAAGATATTTTTTACCAAGAAAAATATTATGGAACAGTTTATCCTCTCTGATTGGACCATACTTCACTTAGTACACCTATTTATGTTTGAAAATAGGGTTTATGGCTTAAGAAATATTATTAATCGTGTTTCTCCTTTTCCCACGGGGCTTAAGACCATGGGGCACTTTATTTATTCCTCTATCCACATAGGGCTTAGGTATATACAAACCAAGGGGTGAAAAGGCATGAAACATATACGAGCCCCATTTGAATAGAATTCCAAGGTCTTCTGGAACCTTACCGGTAAACACAATAGCTTTATTTCCCTTAAATTTTGATAAACTTCTATGAACTTTTCTCCTGTCTTTGCTGTTGAAAACTACAATACCCCCTTGAACCATTGTGTCGTCTGAGATATCAGGGTCCACTAGTAAGACCCATTCATTTATGTATCTTTCCTCCTATTCGCTACTTGGAAACTCTGGTACAGATTGGAGTACGTGCACCTTTCCATCCTGGTCTTTGTATCTTATCTCCCAGGTAATGCCCTCATTTGGGTCTACGGGATTTGCAGTATCTGTTTGGACAGTAAAGCTATCTTTACTTAACAGGGTTTGACCTGCTTTTATTTGTTCAAAATGGACACTTCCATCAATTACCTTTGTATTGGCAGGGGCAGATGAGATAGTAGCCACTACATCATAGATGTTTTCATCGGTACTATTTTTCAGATAGACCTTAATAATACCTTCAAATAGGGTATTACTCTTCCAAGAAAATTTAACTTTTTCATACTTAACAGGAAAGACCTCAAAGGCAGATGCAGTGGTTCCAAAAAATAAAAATCCTATTAGTGCTAAGATTAAACTTAATACCTTCATATCCATCTCCTTAAATCTTGGCAGAGCCAAAAGGCCCTGCCATCTTCTTTATGGGCAATTTATAGGCTCACCGCAGAATGTAGGAATATCTTCAATAACATGGTGAACTCCTGCTGCATCATCATATTCTAACCGCCAGACAATGCCTTTATTTGGATCTTGTGGATTGGTCATATCTACCTCAAGCATAAAGAAATCCTGACTCCAGGCACTGCTACCTGCAGGAATATCTCCTAAGGTTACATCTCCATCAACAATATTTACGTTAACAGGGGCACATGTAATGGTGGCGGTTACATTATAAGCATCGCCTGAGCCACTATTAACAAAGTGAACATCTGTCCAGCTTCTAAAAAGCATTGGGAAGGGATCCCATTCATATGGTGGCGTATGATGAATAGACCAGCGGTATTCATCAGGGCAGAGAGTTGGAATGACCGTAATTTCAAAACTTGCTTCTGACCAATCTCCCCAATCCATTCCATCATATGCCCTTACCCGAGCATAGTATGTCTCGCCGCTGACTAAAGGATCTCCAGCATACATCACTGAGGTAATTGTACCGGTGCCAACGGGTGGATCCCACATGCATGTGCCTGTTCCTCCTGGGCCTGTCCACACCTCAACCTCATATTGAACTTGAGGGTCACCTTCAGCATCGAAATATGCCCAATTAATGGTAGGGGTGGGACTTGACAAGTCAGTAACTGTCACTGGATCGGTGCTTGGTGGTGTGTTAACAGGTGGCACCGCGAATAGGTATGTCGTTACACTTACATTCTCTCCTGGTTCCAATGTTATTTTGTTTGTTTCGTTGTTGCCCCAGTAATATCCAATAGCGCTGTCGGTACCAGCGATGTCATGTCCAACAGGTGAGTAGTCAAAGGCATGATCATAAATCTCCCACCAGGCAGCAAATTGCAACAAGTCCGGTGGTGTGGGAGCGAGTACCGCCGGCCCTGTCACCGTTCCGAAGATGCTGAATACAGGATTGTGTGGATCATTTGTAATTTCATATCTCTCGAAGGTGGGTGAAACCCATTCCATTTCTGTATCAAGCCATGGTCCATCTGGAATCCTTTCTGCAAACCATGACCCATCTTCGCCATCTATCATAATATCCCATTCATACCTGATGCCCACACTATGAGCAGCCGTATCTTGATTTGTTACAGTGGTAGTCACTCTAACTCTGGAATTACTTAGGGTTGTGCCCTCTATTGCGGTTACCTGCTGAATAAACAGGTTCTCTGGCGTTGTCCACATCGTAACTATCTCGTTGCCGACTTGGGAAGTTACTGGGTTACATGCGTCCAAATAACCCAGTGTATACCCAGCAGATGGGGAGATCCAAGTATCTGTGCTTGAGATATATTCTGTGAAAGTGTCATATACCCTAACTGTCAGATATGTGCTCCATGGAGATTGACTAGCACCGGCATAGAATATGTCCTCATATGGATTCGGATGACTGGCGCCGGTGCTAATGGTATAAGTACCAACCCCGTTACTCCCTAAGGTGTCTTCCACGCTCAGAGTGTATATGCCATTGGTTACCACCAGAGTACCACCATGGGTATAAGGAGGTGCTTTAGCCATTGTAGCCATTGCTACTGGGATTACTGCTGTTCCTGCCATAGCGATGACAAACACAGATATTGCCACCGCAAAAATTGAGAAAAATCTCTTCACACGATAATTTCTCATCTCATCCCCCTTTCTTCTTAAAAGATATGCCTTGTTAACTCCTACCAATCTCTTCCCCAGGAATGAACCTCTTCCACCCCTGGGGCTACTCTAAGGACACTTAAGTATCTCTCTCTTCATTTTAATTCCCACTTACTGGAAATTCTGGCACAGACGAAATTTAAAAAGAAAAGACCTCATTACCTTCCTTTCACTCACCCCCTTTCTTTCTAAAATTCTCCCCTGCCTGTCAGTCTATTGGTTTATTATGGGCAACAAAGACCAAAAAACGGTTGCACTACTTGAACGGGTCCTCCTCCGTATTCCCCATACGCAAACAACTCGATCTCTTCTGTCCTTATCTCTGGCTTTTCATAGGTCTCTTTCTTAGCATCTTCTTTAATTTCTTCTTTAATTTCTTCCAAAAATATCACCTCCTTCTATACTTATATTTGATCCCTGACAGGCAGGGGAAATGGACATCTTATGGCAATAGGCTCTCCACTTTGCCTTTTCACAGGCACTTGGGGAAGGCCCCAGCAAGTCCCCTGTTTCCAAATAGGCAGTGCCTGGGCACCTAACGCATAAGCGGGCCCATTTACATTGAGAGCAAACCTTTAGGTCAGAGGCTCTAATAGACCTTATTTTGTTTAAAATGCTATTATTTTTAGGATACCAAATCTCTTTAAAGGTCTTTTCCCTAAGATTTCCCAATTTTATAGGCATAAGGATACATGGGTGAACATCCCCATAAGGGGAGATAGAGGCCACTGCCTTGCCTGCCTTGCAGGTAAGGCCCCTGTGTTCATCTATATTTTCATCAATGAGGCAACTTTCTGATTCATCGGGATAAAGATAATTTAACCTATCTTCCCAGGAAATCTGATATTGTTGTGGGTCTTTTCTCCCATCTATCTTGGGGATAATTTCAGCTCCTATTTTGGCATAGGCCCCAAGGGTTTGAGCCAGGGACTTAATCTCTTTATATTCTTTTATATTTCTCTTCATAAGAGTAGTTTTTGTAGTTACCCTTATGCCCTGTTCTACAAGCTTTTTTATAACGCTGATTGTTCTTTTAAATGAACCAGGTGTATTTGTGATAAAATCATGTGTCTCAGGTCTAGCACCTAAAAGGCTTATTTCTATACCTAAAGGTCTTAATTTTTTTAGTTCATCTATGTCTTTATCTTCGATAAGTGTGCCATTTGTCAGTAAGATAAGAAAAAATCCCCTTTCTTTGGCATACCAGGCAATATCTAAAAAGTCCTTCCTTATAAATATCTCACCTCCAGTAAAACAGAGATAAAAAGTACCAATTTCCACCAATTGATCTAAAATGGTTGTAATCTCTTTAAAACCAAGTTCTTTTTCTTTGTTATTTACTACATAACAGTGCCTGCAAGAATGATTGCACCGGTAAGTGAGCTCAAACTGGATAAAGAAGGGGATGTATTTTTCGGTGCACTTCTTTTCCAGTATTTTATCTATACTAAATGTCATCTTTATGGAGACCTCTCTGTAATGGTAAGCATCTTCATATCCACTAGCTTATTAATAAAGTCTAAGGAATCCTTTTTTGCTGTCTCTTCATCTATATCAAATCTCTCTAGAATTTTAGAGATAATACCTTTAATGGGTAGGCTACCATCTGCATATTGCCAGATAAGGGTACCTATCTTGTTTAACATGTGCACCTTCTTTCCATCTTCAGTCATCAAGAAAGCCTCGCCGTCAATTATCCTCCAAACCAAATTATTTGATCGGACTATGTATTTTGTTAAAATATCCATGTTTTACTCTCCCAGACTTAGTTCAATAAACTCCCAGATGCTTTTTTCTGGAACAAAATATAGTTCATAGCAGGGTACTTCTGAGGCTAGCTCTGCACAATAGTTCATCATCTTTGAAAAACTTTTGGCATTATCTTCAGATAGAAGTGGCATTGGGACAATTATTTCTCTTATAGCTAATTTAACAAACTCCATAGGCTTTAAAAGTCTCAAATAATTGCTCTTTCCATGTCTTAGATAAAATATGGCCCTTAAGGGCACACAGTTGTTTACCTTAGTCTTAAATTCACCATTAAAAGGTGTACTCCTTACATAAAAAGCACCATCTCTTTTTCCAATAATTACAATCTCATCATTTAATACCTGGTAGCTATTGGACAAATGAGCTATGGTAGACTTCCCACTGCCTGGGGGGCCGGTAAAGACATAGCCTAGGTCATCTTTGCTTACAGCACAGGCGTGTAAGAGATAATCATTGGGTATTTTAGAGGGATATCTTTCTTCAAGTAAGGTATAATAAACTTGATAAAGGAATTGCTCAAAGACACGGGCATTTTTTAAAAGCCCATACTTAACCTCAATATTAGCCTTTTTGTTTCCCAAATCTAAAGAGCCCTTGATCAGCCCTGAATGAAAATCAAATTGATTTCCATTAACAGTCTTTTCTAGGATTAGGGAGGAAGGGATCTCAATCCAGTGTTTATGTGGGATAATCTTAAGATCTATTCGTAAATCAGGTTCCTTTTCCCACAAGAAGCCCTTGTAATATTCCCTGACAGAAGCAGCCCAATCTACATCCTTGAATCGTAGCGAGCAGCAAAACTCACCTATCTGTAGCCTGCACTCCGTTGACTCTGGCATTAACTGATAATTCTGGTGTTCTTTCTTAGTCTTGCTCATTTCCTTGTTAAGAGTACCCTGTCCCAAAACCAATCGCGGATTTTGGGATTGGGATCAGAAAGGGCTAAAATTGTTGGGTCATACTCTATAAACAAATCAAAACCAGCCAAAGAAGGAGATTCTCCATCTCCTAAACCTGAAATTACCAAATTAACACTCACTGATTCGCCAACTGGCACAATTTGAGAACCAGGCTCAAAACCAATGGTAGCAGCAAAGGCACTAAGGCTAAAAAATACTACCAAGCCTAAAACTACTGCTAAAAAACAACGCCTTTTTCATCTTTGACCTCCTAGGCTAATAATTGGAAAATTTTTTCCACTTTGTAAAATTGACCAACATCTTAAATACCAAATATTTCCCTCCTGTTTACATCTGCCTCTAGGTTTATATAGTCCTTTCCATTACTAAGAGAAAGCATTAAACCACTTTTTCGCATACCTACTCCCCTCCTTATATAGCCATATACACTCTATATCAATATCCGTGCCAAGATTGAAAACCCTTGATAATACTGGATTTTTGATTTTAGATTTGAACCCATTTTGTAAAGTTTACTGACACCAAAATTGGCTCACAGGCCAAAAATGGCATCTAGCAAGGATTTTAGCTGTAAAGTATTGTGACACCTAAATTGTAAAGTTTTCTGACATTAGAAAGCTTTTATCTTTATGCCATATTTTTTAATCAATTCATAAACACTGGCTCGGCTAATACCAAGTTCAGTAGCAGTGTGAGTAATATTTAATTATTTTTCTCTTCAAAGGCCTTAATAAGGGAAGGGAATCTGCTTTTGTATCTCTCAATAGTGGACAGTTGATTTTTTTTATCTTATCACCTTTAGGTTACGTTCGCACGTTCTGACGTTTACACGTTTTTAACGTCTACTCACAGGCACATTTTGGCCTTGTACACATAAGCACAAGCTTTCTTGCATCAAGCACAGTGATTACTCCTATTTTAAATCAGATTGAATAACTTTTCCTCTATGATATAATTTAAATATGAATAATTTAAAAAGATTTATTGATTTAATGGAGATTATTTCCACTGCCTTGGGGGAAGATATAGATTTAAGGATAAGGCCAGGGCAGGGCTGGTTTTATGATTATGAAAAAAATGAAGTGGTTTTCCCGGAGAAACTTTTATTAAATTATACCCCTGAAGAGGTGATAGGTTTTACTATTCATGAGGCAGGACATCGCCAGCTAACCCGCATAGATATGAGGAGAGAAGAGTTTAAATTATTTTATAGTAAACATTATTTAAAACTGCTTTTAAGTGTGTTTGAAGATGCCAGGGTAAACAATTGGATGTTTTCTTTATTTCCAGGGGCAAGATATTATTTGGAATTTATGTATAAAGACTTACTTTCAGAAAGTTTAGAGAAATCAGAATATGTAACTCATCTCCAAAGACAAATTAATGGTTCAGTTCATCCTTATCAGTTATATCCTCACTTAGAGTATGTATTGAGCATAATGTATTACTGGAGGTATAAAAAAATACCTAAACTAGTGAATCCGGAGGTGAAAAAGGCCCTTAAAAATACTTCTCAATTTTTTGAAGAGATATTTAATTGTTTTCCCAAAGGAAGGGCAGGAGAAAAAGAACGGTTTGCATTTGCCTGTAAAACAGCGCAGTTGATAAAAGAGCATATTTTAGAAGATTATGAAAGACTTGTTCATATCTCTAAGGAAAGGGTAGACCAGGCTCTCCAAAATAGAGAGATAAAAAACCATTCAGGTCATGGGGGTTCGGGGAGTGGTTTGAGTGCTATAGAACAAAGTGCTAAAGAATTGGCGGAAAGATTGTCTCCCAAAATTGATAGACCTGACAAGGAACAAGCAGATAAATATATGCCTATAAATAGGCAAAAAACGCAGGAATCCAAACCTTCTCCTTCCTTTACCCTAAAGGCACTCGTCAGGGAACAAAGAAGGGTGAAAAAAGAGGAGGATTTATCTATTTACCATAAATTTTATAAAGATATTGCTGGGGTAATTCAGCATCTTTGTGGGGTGTTGGAGAACTATTTTTTTAAAAACACAAGGCTTCGTTACCAGGGATACTTCAAATCAGGCCAAAAGCCTGATTTAAGAAAGGCTATGAACCAATCTAGAAAGATCCAACAGAAGTGCCCTTTAGAGAAAAAAGATTTGGAGATATTTATGCGAAGAAGACTTCCTACTGCCAGAACTCATAGTATAGCTTTAATTTTAGACGAATCAGGTTCTATGGTAGAGCCTAAGAGGAGTGCTGCCTTAAAAGGGTTGCTTTTATTTATGGAGTCTTTAACTAATTTAGATATAGATTACGCCATAATAGGTTTTTCAGATACAGTGATGGTTCATAAAATGTTTGGAGAAGGTATGAATCAATCTCAGAGGGCTGATCTTTTTGAAGAGATTTCTATGTATATTCCTTCAGGAATGACCGCTGATGCCGATGCCTTAGCTCTTACTACGGAACTTTTAGAAAAAGAACCTAGGGAAGCCATTAAGTTCATCATGATGATTACTGATGGAGAAGGAAATATAAACAATACTGGGAAGACATTTGCGGAACTTCAGGAGGAGGCATTGGCCAAGGATATAGAAGTAATAGGGGTAGGGCTAGGAGGGTATGTAACTCAGGTAGATAAAAGATATAAAACATCGGTTCAAGTGGAGGAGATAATAGACTTACCCCGCATTTTATCTAAAGTGTTAGAAGAAAAAATTATTTATGATGAATGCTCTTGATTTAAGTGAAATATTAAGTCAGGTATACCTCTCTTTGAGGGAAAACTTTCCTCAATTCAATATCAGACATCTGAAGAGGGCTTCTGAAGCATTGAGACTTTTAAGCCATGTTTCACCTAAACAGGCCTTAGTGGAGGTATTAAATTATGGGTTTACTCAAATAGAAGAAAGACAAAGGGTAATTGGCTTAATCTTAAATCATCCTTTAGTCCAAACGCAATTTCCTGATTTAAGAAAGGAAGATTTTGAGACGCTACCTAAAAAAACCTCTATTTCAGCCATCCCGGAGAATATTAATGAATTGGTCTCTTTTATAGCCCAGTTTGCTTTAGAGCAAGAGTTGAAAGATGACCTCTTTTTGCTATCTAGAATGCTTTCCCAATGGAATAAATTGATCGTTATTCCGGCCATGGGCATTGCCTTCCAAGTATTACCTAGCGAAACGTTAAGAGAAATTATCATTGATGAGCTGGGAAATATGCTTATTGACCAGGATTGGCATGTCCGTCAGACCGCTACCCAGACATTGGGGGAGATTTATACCTGGTATATTACTCATGGAGAAATGGAGTATTTAAAGAAGTTAGAAAATTTGCGCTATAAAGACGATTGGCATATTCAAATCACCGCTGCTCACATCTTGGCTTCTATTTATACCCTACTTATAAAACAAGGTCAGGATGTGTATCTAACTAAATTAAAAGATATGATGGACAATGGAAATCCTGAAGTCAGCGTAATAGCCATAAATACACTCACCCAGGTCTATCTGGATTTTATCCAAAAGGGCCTGACCCCAAACTTGGATGACATAGAAAAGGCCATTACCCAGGATGACCTATCTTTGCAAATAGCAGCTATTAATGCGCTGAGCCGCATATATGCATCCCTTATTGAGAAAGGAAAAAGGCCTGATTTTGAAAAGTTAGAAGCCCTGTTTGAGATCAAATATGGACGTATTAAAGAAGCATTAGCCCATGGTTTGGCTATGGTTTATTTAGCCTTGATCGAAACAGGCCAAAGACCTGATTTCACTAAGTTGGAGAGCATGATTTACGAAGAAGACTGGAGGGTGAGAATAACTGCGGTAAATGCCCTAACTAAGATATATATCCGTCTGATTCAAAAAGAAGAGGTGCCTAATATTGATAAACTTTTACTGTTATTTAAAGATAGATATGGACCTGTAACTAAGACTGCTGCTACAGCCGTAGGGCAGATTTGTGCCCAATTAATAGCCCAAGGGAAGAGGGAGTGCCTAAATAAATTAGAAGGCTTAATTGATAGTTCGGACTGGTTTTTTAGTAGAAAAGTAAATATTTCTTTAGCTGCCATTTATTCATTTCTTATTCAAAAAGGAGAAAAAAGATACTTAAACCTATTAGAAAATATGCTTAATGATAAGGATTTTTATGTATGTATAGTAGCTATTTCCTCCTTGGCTCGGGTGTATATAAAATTTATTGAACAAGGCGAAAAGCCACAACTGGATTGCCTGGAAAATATGCTCAACCATCCCAATACCTATGTGCGCATTGTTGCTGCTTCTTCTTTAGCAGATGTATATTCCAGTTTTGCCTTGAGGGGAGAGGGTGAATATTTAGAGAGATTAGAAGATTTGTTAGGAAGCGAAAATCGAGATTTGATGAAGGCCTCTGCTAATAGTTTGGTAAATGTGTATTCTATATTAATTGAAAGGAAGCAAAGGGAATATTTAAACAGATTAGAAGCTTTATTAGAAAATGAAGACCCAGATGTTTCCCTAGCAGCTTCTAAGGCATTAGCAAAAATTATGATAAATAGATTTGAAAAGAAAAAAACTAACTTGCAGCTAGCAATTAATGTGTTTGAAAGGGTTTTAAAAGAAAAACTAAATAGTGCTTTAGCAGGGAGTTTTTCTTCAGAAATCAAGATAGATTCTAATTTGGTTAAAATTGACCATTTAGAGTTAAAAAGAAACAGGGTTTTAGAAATTCCTACATGTGTATTTACAAAATCTAGTTTTAACATCTTAAAGACCATTGCCTTAAGTTATAAACTGAAACACCCTGTTTTACTTTTAGGTCCTACTTCCACAGGGAAGAGTTTTTTGATCAAATGGTTAGCCACCCTTTTGGGTTATGAACATCTTTCTTATACATTAAATCCTTATTCATCCAAATTTGAACTAATAGGAGGAATGAAGCCCGATAAAAAAGGAAGATTTATCTGGCAGGATGGTATAATTTTAAAAGCAGCTAAAGAAGGTAAATGGCTGGTATTAGAGGAAATAAATCTGGCTTCTTCTGACATCATTGAGGTTCTTAATGACTATCTTACTACGGGGAAATTTACCTATTCACAAAATGGCCAGCAAAAACAGCTGGTTCCTGCTCCTAATTTTGCCCTCTTTGCTACGGCTAATCCAGAAAGTTATAGCCAAAGACAAAAATTATCTAAGGTATTTTTATCTAGGTGGAAGATTTATTACCAAAAGGAAGTTGCAGAATTAGAAATGGCAGAAATTTTAAGTGGTCTTTTTAAAATTCCTTCTTCTATTGCTCTAATGATAGCCCGATTCCATAAGACATTAGAAAAACAGGCCCAGGCAAAGGTAATTGGGAAAGAAGAAAAGGACCCTTATATTTATTCTTTAAGAGATATTATTAGAGTAGGAAAGAGGATTTCAGTTTTATTAAAGAGCAATTTATCTGATAAAGAATTTTTTAAACAGCTATTCTGGGAACTTTATACAGTTTATTTGGCTCGCATAAGAAATGAATCAGAAAGGCAAGCCCTCATTAGTAGCTTGGACGCCCATTTTGGTTTTAAAATGAAAGGTTTAAAATTAGAAGAAATCATAGATGGACAAAGAGAAAAAATCGTTTTTTTACTTGATGAAATTAAGGTAACTAGAGGTGATGAATTCATTCCCCAGACCGAGGCAGATATTATTCCTACTAGCTCTCAAAAATTCATTCTTGCCACTATCCTTAATGCCATTAAATATAATGAGCCTGTGCTCTTAGTGGGTATGCCTGCTTCAGGCAAGACTACCCTTATTCGCTATCTAGCCAAGAAGAAACAAACTAATTTGTTTTATATAAGTCTTTCTTCGGATACAGGTTTGGAAGAACTATTAGGTGGTTATGTACAGGATAAAAAAGGAAGATGGTATTACCGAAAGGGCATGCTTTTTAAAGCTGTAGAAGAAGGATTTTGGCTTTTAGTGGATGAGGCAAACCTTAGTCCTCTTTCTGAATATTTGAATACCCTGATTGACTTTGGGTATGTTATAGACGAAGAGGGAGTTGTTTATAAAGCCCATCCCTATTTCAGGTTGTTTTTGGCCATAAATCCCCCTCGCATACATCACTCACGTAATCTCCTTTCCCCTTCTTTAAGGAGCAGATTTTTTGAAATATGGGTAGAGGAAATAACAAGGGAAAGAGAGTTAAGGTATTTAGTTAATCAATGGATGAGTTCAGATGTTGACAAAGACACCCTTTAATTATAAAAAATAGTAAGTCGGGACGTGGCGCAGCCTGGTAGCGCACCTGCATGGGGCGCAGGTGGTCGCAGGTTCAAATCCTGTCGTCCCGACCATTTATGTTTCTATCAAACTTCTAAGTCTCTATGGAGAGAGAAATGGCGGAGTTATATGATGTAATTGTTATAGGAGCAGGGCCAGGAGGATTAACTGCTGCAATTTATTTAGCTAGAGGAGGTTTAAAAACAGTAGTTTTGGAAAGATTGTTGCCTGGAGGGCAGGTGATTACTACTACTCAGGTGGAAAATTATCCAGGGTTTCCAGAGGGAATATATGGTCCAGAACTTATGGCCAAATTTGAAAGGCAAGTGCGATTATTAGGAGTTGAAATTAAAGCACCATTTGAAGTAAAACAAATAATAGATGGAAAAAACAGAAAAATAGTCAAAAGTGAGACAGAAAAGTTAGAAGCAAAGGCATTGATTATAGCTACAGGTGCTCGCTATAAAAGACTGGGAGTTCCAGGAGAAGAAAGATTAATTGGTAAAGGGGTATCTTATTGTGGGACATGCGATGCTCCATTCTTTCGGAATCTAGAAGTGGCTGTAGTAGGAGGAGGTGACGCTGCTTTAATAGAGGCATTACATATCACAAAGTTTGCTAGTAAAGTTTTTCTTATTCATCGGCGAGACCAACTCAGGGCAGAGAAAATTCTGCAAGAAAAGGCATTTAAGAACGAGAAGATAGAGTTTGTTTGGAATACAGTAGTGAAGGAAATTAAAGGAGAAAATAAGGTAGAAGGGTTGATTCTAGAAAATGTGAAAAATGGTAAGACACATGAATTAAAGATAGAAGGATGTTTTATCTTTGTTGGTATGCAACCTAATTCAGAATTAGTAAAAGACCTGGTAGAGATTGATGAAGGAGGTTATATTGTTACTGACAGTTATTGTCGCACTTCTGTGGCAGGCATTTTTGCCGTTGGAGATGTGAGAAATACTCCTTTTAAACAAATTGTTATTGCTGCTGGGGATGGCGCTATTGGTGCTTTGAGTGCAGAGAGATATTTATCAGAACAGTTTTAGGTAAGATGGATTGCCAGAAATAATATATGCTCCCTTTTGGTATGAGGAGAGAGGATTTGTGTTTCTGAGTTTTAAAGAGAGATTATGTGGCTTAATTTTGTCTGATTTTCAATCTTCGGAAATACCTTTGATTACCAAAACTCCTATTTTTAAACATCTAAACCGTCACTTAAAAAGTGTAATATTAAAAAAGGGGAAAATACCCCCTTTTCAACAAACAGAGCAGGCCTTAAGGGATTATTTTTCTTCTCAGCTTACCTGTTTCAAATTACCTTTATTACTCATTGGGACACCTTTTCAAAAAATGGTTTGGAGGGCGCTTTTAGATATTCCTTATGGACAAACAATTACTTATCAATCTCTGGCCTATAAATTGAACATACCTAAAGCCACACGTGCTGTAGCTCAAGCATGCAAGTCTAATCCTTTACCCATCATCATTCCCTGTCACAGGGTTATCGGGAAAAAAGGTCTCACTGGCTATTCTGCGGGTTTAGCTTGGAAGAGATTTTTGCTCAATATAGAGTCACTTGCCTGTTTGTAATTCCAGTGTTATTTTTAAATTGATTGAGGAGAATTAAAATGAAAGAAAAGATAGAATCACCTGTAAAACTCTGTGCTGTTTGTGCCTGGAGGGAATTTTGCAATAAAAAATTTACTATCCAACAAGAACCAGGTAGTTTTCGTTGTCCTGATTTTGTTTATGATATTTCTCTAAAAAAGGCTTCAGAGACTGAAAAAGAAGTTCCTAAGAAGAAAGATGAAACAAAAGATTAAGGCGTTGCTCCTCGATGCCTTAAATCAGGCACAAAAAATAGGTAGTTTACCGAGGATCGCTCCCCCACTTTTTAGTATTGAAGTGCCTAAGGTGGCTGATTATGGAGATTTTTCCACAAATCTTGCTTTTTTATTATCAAAAAAAACAAAACAATCACCTCAGGAAATTGCTAAGGAATTAATTTCACATCTTCCATCCTGTGATTGGATAAAAAAAGTGGAAATAGCTGCTCCGGGATTTATTAATTTCTTTTTGAAATCAAGTGCCTGGCAAGGAGTTATTAAAAATATTATAACCCGTCCAGAGAGTTATGGCCAGGGGAAGGAAAGGGAAGAAAAAATAATAGTGGAATTTGTCAGTGCTAATCCTACAGGTCCTTTACATATAGGACACGGAAGAGGAGCAGCTGTAGGAGATACATTGGCTAATATTTTGGATTATGCGGGGTATAAAATCAAACGAGAATATTATATTAACGATGTGGGAAGACAAATTCAAATCCTAGGAAGGTCGGTATTCCTTAGGTATTTGGAATTATTAGGTGAAAAAATAGATTTTCCTAAAGATCACTATCAGGGAGAATATATCAAAAAGTTAGCTCAGGAAATTTTAGAGAGAAAAGGAAATAAATATAGAGAAGTAGCAGAAAAAGAAGTAATTCCTTTATTCGCAACATTTGCTAAAGAAAGAATTATGGAAGATATTAAAAAAGATTTAAATAATTTTGGAGTTCGTTTTGACTATTGGTTTAGCGAAAAAGACTTAATAAAAAATGGTGATGTGACCAATCTTATTAAATGGCTTAAAGACACGGGATTGGCCTATGAAAAAGATGGTGCTTTATGGTTTGCTTCTTCTCGTTTTAATGATGAAAAGGATAGGGTGCTTGTTCGAGCTAATGGTGCTACTACCTATTTTGCATCTGATTTAGCTTACCATAAAAATAAATTTGAGCGGGGCTTTCATATCTTAATAGACCTTTGGGGAGCCGACCATCACGGGTATGTGCCTAGACTTAAGGCCGGAATTCAGGCCCTGGGTTACGATATGGAAAAATTAAAAATTTTACTGGTGCAATTAGTACACCTAAAGCGGGGAGGAAAACCTTTGGCTATGTCTACTCGTGCAGGAGAGTTTGTCACTTTAAAAGAAGTATTAGAAGAAGTGGGGAAAGACGCTGCCCGTTTTATTTTTCTTACCAGATCCTGTGATAGTCACTTAGATTTCGATTTAGAAGTAGCTAAATCTCAAAATATGGAAAATCCAGTATTTTATGTCCAATATGCCCATGCTCGGGTGTGCAGTCTGGAAAAGATAGCCAAAGAGCGCGGTATTGAATTTCCTCCTTTTAATGCTGTAGATTTAGCTCCCCTTCAATCAGAAGAAGAAATAGGATTGATGAAACTTTTAGCAAGATTTCCGGATTTAATAGAAGATATAGCTAGGACTTTAGAGCCTCACCGTCTGTCTTATTACCTTACAGAATTGGCTGGGGAATTTCACCGTTATTACAATAAATATCGCATTTTAGACGCACCTGAAGATATTTGTGCTGCTAGATTTGCCCTGGCTCAAGCAGTAAAGATAGTAATCGCCAAGGGACTTTCTCTGTTGGGGGTTTCAGCTCCAAAGCAGATGTAAATGGGAGAAAAGAAAAAATTTTATACCATCAAATTGACAAAAAAAGGCCTATTTTTTGTGAGTGTAGGTGCATTTTTTGCCTTGTTGTGGATGTTTGTTTTGGGCATATTTGTAGGACAGGAATTAATTTATTTGCCTTCTTTGCCAAGAATTCAAGTGCCCATTTTCTCCAAAAGTCCCAAAACAACTCCTGGGCAAGAAAAACCCAAACAATATAGTGTTCAAGTAGGAGCCTTTAAAAACATAAAAAATGCCCTTAAATTCCAAAACGAACTAAGCCATAAGGGATATAAGACCTTTATAAAAGACATAAAAAATAATTCTCACATTTATTATCGCGTTTATGTAGGTCCTTATCCCCTAGAGAAGGCCTTGGGTGTTTATGATACCCTAAGCACGCAAAATTACTCTCCGGCTAAACCCAGCCCTCTACCTTGACTGTATAGCCAAAATAAAGTAATCATTTGTGTTTTAATGGGAGATAAAAAGATGGAAGATTCTTTGATTCAACAGAGACGAGATAAATTTAAAAAACTGTTAGAACGGGGTGTCAAACCCTATCCCAATGATTTTAAACCTACCCATAGAATTCAGGAAATTTTGTTTCAATATGGTGATAAAGAGCAAATAACTGTTTCAGAAAACTTCTGCCTAGCAGGAAGGATTATGGCCATACGCCACTTTGGTAAGGCGGCTTTTATTCACTTTCAAGATGATACTGGAAGACTTCAGGCCTATTTTAAGCAAGACCAGTTGGGTAAAGAACAATATGGAATTTTTAAATTGCTGGATATCGGTGATATTATAGGGATAGAGGGTAAGTTGTTTCGGACTAAAACTGGAGAATTGACTATTTTGGTAGAGAGGTTTGAGTTGCTTGTAAAATCATTTCGACCCTTGCCTGAGAAATATCATGGGCTCAAGGACATAGAACTTAGATATAGACAGCGTTATTTAGATTTGATAGTCAATCAAGAGGTAAGGGAGCGTTTTATAAAACGGAGTAAAATTATTCAATTCATACGTCATTTTTTAGTAAAAAATAATTTTTTAGAAGTAGAGACGCCTGTTATGCAAATAATTCCCGGAGGGGCATTAGCAAAACCCTTTAAGACCTTTCATCAAGCCCTCGGGGTTCCTCTATACTTACGCATTGCCCCTGAATTGTATCTCAAAAGATTGCTAGTAGGGGGTTTTAATCGCGTGTTTGAAATCAGTCGCAATTTTAGAAATGAAGGGATAGATGTTGACCACAATCCCGAATTTACTATGTTAGAGTTTTATCAAGCTTACGCTACTTATGAAGATTTAATGGCCTTTACCCAAGAGCTCATTTCTCAACTAGCAGAAGAGATTTTAGGTAGTAAAAAAATTGTTTATCAGGGGAAATCCATTGATTTAACCCCGCCATGGCAGTGTTTAGATTTTTTGAACAGTTTGAAAGAAACAGGTTTGGTATCCCAACAAATCTTGGCAGATGAAGAAAAGGTCATGGCTTATGCCAGTGATTTGGGTATTAAGCTCAGGCCAGGAGAAGGTGTGGGGAAGGTTCTAACTAAGTTGTTTGAGAAGCTTGTAGAGCCCAAACTTATCCAACCTACTTTTATCATAGGATATCCAATAGAAGCCTCACCCCTTGCTCGACGTAATGACCAAAACCCAGAGATTACAGATAGATTTGAACTCTTTATTGCAGGTAAGGAAATCGCCAATGGTTTTTCAGAATTAAATGACCCTGATGACCAAAGAGAACGTTTTCTGGAACAAATGGCAAAAAGAGCAGCAGGGGATGAAGAGGCACATCAAATTGATGAGGATTATATTACGGCCTTGGAATATGGAATGCCCCCTGCGGCTGGTGAAGGTATAGGTATTGATAGATTAACCATGATTTTAACTGATGCCTCTTCTATTAGAGATGTTATTCTGTTTCCACATTTAAGGCCCGAGTCATGATACTTCCCTATGAACTATTCATTAGTTTGAAATATCTACAGTCTAAAAGGAAACAAAAGTTTATTTCTCTTGTCACCTTTTTTTCCATCATTGGAGTAATGGTAGGGGTGATGACCCTTATCATTGTGCTTTCTGTGATGTCTGGTTTTGAAAGAGAAGTGCGCACTCGGATATTAGATATTAATGCCCACATCTTTGTGCTTAGTTTTAAAGGCAACATTGTAAAATATCAGCAATTAATAGATAAAGTTAAACGCCAACCTGGAATAATAGGAGTTGCCCCATTTGTATATTCTCAAGTAATGGTCAAATCAGACCAAAATGTTTCTGGAGCAGTATTACGAGGAGTAGAAGTAGAAAGTATTTCCAAAGTGAGTAATTTAGCAAAAATTTTAAAGGCAGGAAAGATAGAAAGTCTTAATACTTCTGAATTAAAACATGGGCAAAAATTACCCTCCCTTATCATGGGTCAGGAATTGGCTAAAAATCTGGGTGTATGGTTAGGGGATGTGGTCTCGGTTATTTCTCCTTTTGGAGAAATAACTCCTACAGGTCAGATTCCTAAGGTGAAAAAATTTTTAGTAGGGGGTATTTTTGATTCTGGGATGTATAATTACGACTCTTCTCTTATTTATATTTCACTCCACCAAGCTCAGCAGTTTCTTGGCTTAGGGGCTGCGGTTACCGGTTTGGAAGTAAAGATTGCGGAAATTTTTAGGGCTAGAGAGTTAGCTGAAACTATCCAAAAAAAACTTGGGTTTCCATTTTGGACAAGAAATTGGATAGATATGAATAAAAGTTTATTTTCTGCTTTAAGATTAGAAAAAATAACCATGTTTCTTATCCTCACTCTTATTGTGTTGGTAGCGGTTTTAAACATCGGAAGTAGTTTAATTATGATGGTTATGGAAAAGGTAAAGGATATTGCCATTTTAAAAACCATGGGGGCTACGGATAAAAATATTATGAAGATATTTGTTTATCAGGGTTTAATCGTGGGGATTTTAGGCACACTTCTAGGTATCATAGGGGGAATAAGTGTATGCTTATTATTAAAAGAATATCATTTTATTCACTTACCCCAAGATGTTTATTATTTGTCCAGTTTGCCCGTAGAATTGAGATGGAGTGATGTTATTATTGTTAGCATAGGGGCTATTACGTTGAGTTTCTTGGCTACTATTCACCCTGCCCGACAAGCAGCCAGGCTTGATCCAGTAGAGGCATTAAGATATGAATAATCAGCCTTTATTAGAAGTAAGAAACTTGTGGAAGTCTTTTTCTCACAAAGAATACCAAATAGAAATCCTTAAAGGCATTGACCTTAAAATTTTTAAAGGTAATACTATTGCCATTACCGGTGCTTCAGGAGTGGGAAAATCTACTCTTTTACATATTTTAGCTACCTTAGAAAGACCTACCAAAGGAAAGGTGTTTTATAAAGGGCAGGACTTATTTCAACTTTCTTCTGATGCATTGGCTCGATTTCGCAACCAAAAATTGGGATTTGTTTTTCAATTTCATTATTTATTACCTGAATTTACTGCTTGGGAAAATGTAATGTTGCCTGCCTTGATTGCTGGTTGGTCAGAAAAAAAAGCCAAAGAACAAGCCAGGAGATTACTTCAGGAAGTAGGGGTTTATCATCGCAGAAATCATCGGCCAGGAGAACTCTCTGGAGGTGAACAACAAAGAGTGGCTATCGCTAGGGCATTAGTATTAGAACCGGAATTAATTTGGGCAGACGAACCTACCGGTAATTTGGACCAAAATACAGCAAAAAAGATCCAATCCTTACTTTTTTCCATCCACCAAAAAACAGGTATAACCATGATTGTAGCTACACATAACTTAAAACTAGCATCTCTTTTTGCAATATGTTATGAGTTGACCCAAGGTCAATTGATAAGGAAGCAATGTTGATGAAGAAGCATTTAGTGATATTAATCATATTTTTCCTGGTCTCCCCAATCAGTTGGGCAGCAGAATTGCTTAAAGTAGGTATTTCTCCCTTAGTGGTATATATTCCTAAAAAGTCTCCCAGGATGGGGGAAGACCTGTCTCTAATGCTTTCTCAAAAAATCAAAAATCCCAAAATAAAAATAGTTCCTTGGAAAGGTGAAATAGTTCAAAAAATAGAAGAAGCAAAAAAAGAAGGAGAGAAACAAGGATTAGATTATGTAATTATGGGTAGTTTAACACAGATAGGAGAAAAAATAAGTTTAGATTTGGCTATTGTAGAAACTGGTGGGATAAAGCCTCCTGTGCTTATTTACAAGGAAATACCCTCTATGGAAAAATTAGAGGTTGTTTCAACAGAAATAGCCCAAGAATTGGTTTACAAACTTCTTAAGAAAAAAAGAATAACCAGGTTAGAAATTATAGGCAATAAAAGTGTAGATAAAGAGGCTATTTTAGCCGTGATGCAAACAAAAGAAGGAGAAATATTTGACCCTAAAATAATTCGAAGAGATATAAAGTCTATTTTTAAAATGGGATTCTTTAAAGACATTCGGGTGGAAGTGGAAGATTTCCCTGAGGGAGAGATTGTTAAGTTTATAGTCTCTGAAAAACCTGTTATTAAACAAATAATTATTGAAGGGAATAAAGTGATTAAAGATAGTGATATCAGGGAAGTTATTGCCTTAAAAGTTAATTCCATTTTAAAAGAACATTTAATTACCAAATCAGTAGAGCAAATAAAGGCACTTTATCAAAAAGAAGGGTATTTTGATGCCCAAGTAGAATATAAAATTATTCCTATTACTTCAGAGAAAGTAAAACTAACTTTTATTATTAAAGAGGGAGAAAAGGCTTATATAAAGAAAATTATTTTTGAAGGAAACAAGGCGTTTAAAGACAAGACTTTGAAAAAACAAATGAAGAATAAGGAAAGGTGGTTTCTTTCCTTTATCACAGGTTCTGGTAAGTTAAAAACGGATGAGTTAGAAAATGATGTAAACAGAATAGCCAATTTTTATTATAATCATGGCTACATTAATGTTAAAATAGGAGAACCTCAGGTTGAAAGAAGGGGTACTGACATATATATAACTATTCCCGTTGAGGAAGGAGAACAATACAAAGTAGGAAAAATTGCCATAACGGGAGATTTGCTTAAACCTGAGACGGAGTTAAAAAAAATACTAAAACTTAAATCAGGGGCAGTTTATAATCGAGAACAGTTACAAAAGGATATTACTGCCCTTTCAGATGTTTATGCCAGTGAAGGATTTGCCTATGTGGAAATTGAGCCTGAAATAAAAGTAAATTCCTCAACGCTCAGCGTAGATGTTGTTTATCATATTAAAAAGGGTATCAAAGTATATGTGGGGCGGATAGAGTTTGAAGGCAATACCAAAACTAGGGATAAAGTGCTAAGAAGAGAATTATGGATAGGAGAAGGAGAAACATTTAATAAAATAAAAATAGAAAAAAGTATAGAAGCCCTTCATAGATTAGGATATTTTGAAGACGTGAAACTAGAGACACAAAGAGGAGAAGAGCCCAATGAAGTAAATCTTAAGATTAAAGTGAAGGAACAACCTACTGGTTCTTTTTCTATTGGTGCTGGTTATAGTTCCATTGAGAATTTTATAATTATGGCGGATATCACACAGAGAAATTTGTTTGGAAGAGGTCAACAGGTTACTTTAAGGGGGTATATAGGAAGCGTTACCCAAAGATATACCTTTGATTTTACCGAACCTTATTTGTTTGATAGCCAACTTTCTACTGGATTTCAGGCCTTTAAATGGGATACAGAATATATAGATTTTACCAAAGAAAGTAGTGGTGGAGAAATTAGACTTAGCTATCCCCTTGGCTATTATTCTAGAATTTATTCTACCTATCATTATGAAAAGGCAAAAACTGCTGATTTTAACGAAGAAATAGCTTCTAAGTATATTACAGAATTGGCGGATGGCATTGCTACTAGTAGTATACGACTAAGTTGGCGAAGAGATACTAGGAATAGATTTTTTAATCCTAGTAAAGGCATGGTTTTATCAGGTTCAATAGAGTATGCTGGTGGATTTTTAGGTGGAGACAGTGCATTTAATCGTTATGAAGGCTCTGCATCTATATTTATTCCCCTGTTTTGGAATACCGTAGGTTTCATTAGAACCAAAGTGGGTTATATTGATAGGAGAGGGAAGGGCATTTTACCGCTTTTTGAAAAATATTATTTAGGCGGCCCCAACACTATTCGGGGTTATGACTTTGCTACTATCAGTCCCCGTGACCCTGAAACTGGTGAACGTATTGGGGGGAATAAGATGTTTCTTTGTAATTTAGAATATCGTTTCCCAATTTTTGAGAAAATAAGGTTGTTCGGGGTAGTATTTTTTGATGCAGGCAATAGTTATGATATAAATCAGTCTTTTGATCTAACAAATTTGAAGAAAAGCGTGGGTATGGGGGTAAGATGGTTTTCACCTATGGGACCTATAAGATTGGAATTTGGGTTTGCCCTCAACGCCGAAGAAGACGAGTCTACTAGTAACTGGGAATTTGCCATGGGAACATTTTTTTAAATAATAAATCATATAAAGGAGGCAACGATGAGAAAATTGAGTTTTTTTTTAAGTGTATATTGTTTGGTATTGTTAGTAATTACTTCGTTACAAGCAGGTGAAATGAAAATTGCTATTGTAGACATGCAAAAGGCACTTAATCTTTCTAAAGCAGGAAAGGCAGCTAAAGCAAGACTAGATAAAAAGTTTGCCAAAATCAAAAGAGATTTAGAGCAAAGACAGCAGGAATTAGATAAATTAAAAGAAGAGTTGAGAAAACAGAGTTTGATGTTAAGTCTGGAGGCACAGAGAGACAAAGAAAAAGAATATGAAAGAAAATTGAGAGATTTTAGAGATCTTTATCAAGACTATAAAGATGAAATGGAAAGGGAACAATATGAAGCGGTGCGGCCTATTTTCCAGGATATTCAGGAGATAGCTGAGAAAATTAGGAAAAAAGAAGGGTATAGTGTTGTATTTGATAAAAATACTTCTGGAGTAGTTTGTTATAGTCCAGTCATAGATATAACAGAAAAAGTAATAAAACTTTATGATAAGGAATGGAGTAATAAACAGAAAAAAGCAAAATAGATGAAATTATCAAAGATCGCTCAATTACTTCAGGCAGAATTGATAGGAGATAAAGATATAGAGATTACAGGTATTGCCCCTATTGAAAAAGCGATGCCAGGAGAGATTACCTTTATCTCTAACGTAAAATACAAAAAGTATCTTCATACTACTAAGGCTAGTGCAGCTATAGTGCCTTTGGATGTTGTTTCTGCTCCTATTTCTCTAATTAAGACAGAAAATCCTTACTTGGCATATGCTCGGTTAGCAAAAGTTTTTTACAAATGGAATTATGAGTTTAAAGGCATAAGTCCCAAGGCATTTATTGGTCAGAATGTTCAATTGGGAAAAGGAGTGACTGTTTATCCTTTAGCTTACATAGATAATGAAGCACAAATAGGCTCAGGCACTATAATTTTCCCAGGTGTTTATATTGGTCCTAGAGTAAGGATTGGAAGAAAAGCCATTATTTATGCAAATGCCGTTATCTTGGCTGACTGTGAAATAGGGAATAGGGTGATTATCCATAGTGGAGCAGTAATTGGAAGTGATGGTTTTGGGTTTGCTTCAGATAGAGATGGTAAGCATATAAAAATCCCTCAATTGGGCACAGTTCAGATTGAGGATGATGTAGAGATAGGAGCTAATACTACTATTGATAGGGCTGCTTTAGGAAAAACCTTAATTAAGAAAGGGACTAAAATAGACAATTTAGTCCAAATTGCCCATAATGTTCAGATTGGGAAAGATAGTCTTATTATAGCTCAAGTAGGTATTGCTGGAAGTACTAAAATAGGCAATAAAGTTACTTTGGCAGGCCAGGTGGGGGTAGTTGGGCATGTTCATATTGGTAATCAAGCTAAAGTAGGGGCCAAAACAGGTGTGGCTAAATCAATCCCTCCTGCAACTACTGTAGCCTCAGGTGTTCCGGCCATGCCTTATCAAACTTATTTAAAAACCATGGCTGTGTTACCAAAGCTGCCTGAACTTTTGGAGAGAATAAAGCTTTTGGAAAAGGAGTTGTCTACATTAAAAGGTCTAATTGGAGATAAAAATGAAAGATAAAGAATGTGCTTTGGATATTAAAGAAATCCAGAATTTTTTACCCCATCGTTATCCTTTCTTACTGGTAGATAGGATTTTAGAAGTGAAACCTGGGGAAAAAATTATAGGGTTAAAGAATGTTACTTTTAATGAACCTTTTTTTCAAGGACATTTTCCTCAATCTCCAGTAATGCCTGGAGTTTTGGTGATAGAGGCCATGGCTCAGGTAGGTGCTATTTTGGCTTATCATTCTGCTCCTCCTGAAGTTAGAGGAAAACTTATTTATTTCGCAGCCATAGATAAGGCCCGTTTCAGAAAACCAGTAATCCCAGGAGACCAAATTATATTTGAACTGGAGATGATAAGGCAACGGGCAAAGGTATGTAAAATGAAAGGCAGAGCCCTAGTTAATGGGAAAGTAGTCGCTGAAAGCGAGTTAACTGCTGTTTTGGCAGATTAATTTATGAGCAAAATTCACCTTACAGCTATAATAGATAAACAGGCAGAAATTGCTGAGGATGTGACTATTGGTCCTTATTGTGTCATTGGGCCTAAGGTATTTATTGAACAAGAAACAGTGCTTGGTAGTCATGTAGTAATTCATTCTTACACAAAGATTGGGAAGCGATGTAATATATATTCCTTTGCTTCTATTGGAGCCCCTTCTCAAGATTTAAAATATAAGGGGAAAGAAACATGGGTGGAGATTGGCCATGATAATGTTATTAGGGAATATGTAACCATCAATCGGGGCACAGAAGGGGTCACTTTTATAGGGAATCAAAATTACTTTATGGCTTATGCACATATTGCTCATGATTGTAAGATTGGGAATCATGTCATTATGGCCAATGTGGCCACTTTAGGAGGGCATGTAGAAATAGAGGATTATGCTATTATTGGTGGTATTGTGGCCATTCATCAATTTGTAAGAATTGGTGCTTATGCCATTATAGGTGGTGGTTCCTCCACCGTAAAGGACATTCCACCTTATGTGACGGCCTCTGGTATTCGGGCTAAATTATATGGTTTGAATATAGTAGGTTTAAAACGTCAGGGATTTAGTAAAGAAGTGATTAATGCCCTAAAGAAAGCATATAAAATTCTGGTGTGTAAACCCATTACTTTAAAAGAAGCGATTAAACAGGTAAAAGAAGATTCTATTTTTTCTTTTCCAGAAGTAGTGCATTTTGTTGAATTTATAGAACATTCTCAGCGAGGAATTCCAAGAAAATGGGAGAAAAAATAGGTTTAATTGCTGGGAATGGGCAATTTCCTCTTATTTTTGCTCAAGCTGCTATAAAAGAAGGACATCAAGTGATGGCCATCGCCCATAAAGGCGAGACAAAACCAGAATTAGAAAGATATGTAAAAGAAATTCAATGGATTAGGGTAGGGCAGTTGGGTAAACTTATCAAATTTTTTCAAAAAGCAGGAGTGAAAAAGGTAGTGTTAGCTGGGGGAATCAAAAAAAGGCGACTTTTTACAGAAATCTTTCCTGATTTTAAGGCCATAAGCCTGCTTAGTCGCTTAAAAAATAAACATGATGATGTAGTCCTAAGAGCCATAGCTGAAGAGTTAGAAAAAGAGGGGTTAAAAATCTATCCTTCTACTTTATACGCTCCTTCATTGCTTGCTCCCGAAGGTTGTCTTACTAAGAGAGTTCCTACTAAAGAAGAAAAAAGAGAAATTGAATTTGGATGGAAAATAGCCCGCGATATTGGCAGGTTAGATATAGGTCAGTGTGTGGTAGTAAAAAGACAAATAGTAGTAGCAGTAGAAGCAGTAGAAGGCACAGATGAAACTATCAGAAGGGGAGGGAAGTTAGCTAAAGAAGGGGCAGTGGTAATAAAAATAAGTAAGCCCCAGCAAGACTTGCGCTTTGATGTGCCAGCAGTTGGAGTGGAGACTATAAATACCATGCAGGAAGTAAAGGCTTCTGCATTGGCCATTGAGGCAGGAAAGACCTTGATGTTTGATAGAGAAAAGATGTTAGATGCCGCAGATAAAGCAGGTATTAGTGTGGTAAGTCTGAGGTGGCCATAATGTCCATTAAAGTTGGTGTAATAGGAGTAGGTTATCTTGGGCAGTATCATGCTGAAAAGTATATGGCATTGTCAGGAGCAGAACTTGTAGGGGTAATGGATATCAATCCCAAAAGGGCAGAAACCATAGCTAAACGTTGTAAATGTGAGGCATTTCCCAAACTAGAGTCCCTTTTAGATAAAGTAGAAGCAGTAAGCATAGTTGTGCCTACTCATGCTCATTTTACTGTGGCTAAAACCTGTCTGGAAACTGGCAAGCATGTGCTTTTAGAAAAACCCATGACTACTTCTTTAGAAGAGGCAGATACCCTCATTGATTTGGCCCATAAAAATAACTTAATCTTTCAAATTGGCCATTTAGAACGTTTCAATCCTGCGGTTATTGCTTTATTTCCTTATTTAGATAATCCCCTTTTTATTGAATCTCACCGCTTGGGACTCTCTTTGGAAAGAGGCACAGATGTAGATGTAATTTTGGATTTGATGATTCATGACTTAGACATTGTTTTAGCTGCTGTGCCTGCTGAGTTGGTGGAGATTCGGGCAGTAGGTGTACCTGTGGTATCAAAAAACATAGATATTGCCAATGTTCGCTTAGAATTTAGTAATGGATGTGTGGCTAATTTAACTGCTAGTCGCATTTCTACAAAGAAGATGCGTAAAATTAGATTTTTTCAAAAAGATGCCTATTTTTCTTTGGATTATGCTCAAAGAGAATTGGTCATTGTTAAAAAAGAGAGCAAAGACCTATTACCATTTTCTCATGAAGTCTTAAGATTTGAAAAAAATGACCCTTTAAAAGAAGAGATTGCCAATTTCATTCAATGTATTAAAGAAAAAAAATCGCCTGTAATATCTGGTGAACACGGGCGATATGTCCTAGCTATTGCTTTAAAAATCAATCAATGTATCCAAAAAATAAGATAAATATGCGTCTTTTTATAGTTACCGGAGAAGCTTCTGGTGACCTTCATGGGGCTAAGTTAATTGAGGCCTTACAAAAAGAAATGCCTGCCATAGAAATTTTGGGGATTGGTGGTCCTCAGATGAGAGAAGCAGGATTGAAATCTATCTATGATGTGGAGAAATTGGGAGTGGTGGGTATTACTGAGGTGCTAGGTCATTTCAAACATATCTGGTTGGCTTGGCAAAGGGCAAAAGAAGTATTATTGAACACTCCAATAGATTTATTTATTCCCATTGATTACCCAGATTTTAATTTGCGATTGGCGGCTATTGCCCAGAGGAAAAAAGTGCCTGTTTTGTATTATATTAGTCCTCAAGTTTGGGCCTGGCGAAAAAATAGGGTAAAAACCATTGCTCGCTTGGTAGATAAAATGGCCGTCATCTTACCTTTTGAAGAAAAATTTTATAAAAAGTATGGAGTGAATGTGGTTTTTGTAGGACATCCCTTATTAGATATAATGCCTTTAGAGCAAACAGAAGAAGAACCAGTTATTGGCCTTTTACCTGGAAGTCGTGTAGGAGAAATAAGGCGTATTCTTCCTATTATGCTTAAAACAGCTTCTTTAATTTATAAAAGGTCTCCTGAATTTAAGTTTATTTTGCCTGTGGCTTCTACCCTTGATATAAACTGGATAGAACAAATTATGGCTTCTAATCAGCCTGATTTTCCTCTCACCATCGTTGAGGATAATGATTATAGCTTGAGACAGCGGTGTTGCTTCTTAATTGTGGCTTCAGGCACAGCTACTTTAGAAACTGCAATTCTTTTAAAACCCTTTGTCATTGTTTACTCTCTTTCACCATGGAGCTATATACTGGGTAAAAAATTGGTGAAGGTGCCTTATATTGGGTTGGTAAATTGGGTAGCAGGTAGAAAGATTATTCCTGAGTTTATCCAACATCAAGCCAGGCCGGAATTGATTGCTCAAAAGATACTAAGTCTTCTTGCCAATCCAGAGAAATTGAGGCAGATTAAAAAAGAATTAAAGCTAGTTCGGGCAAGTTTAGGCAAATCAGGCGTAGCCGGACGGGTAGCTAGAATGGCTAAGGAGATGGTTCAAGGTAATGCAGGTTTATAAAAGACTCTTACATCTAGTAAAACCCTATTTGTCACGGTTGTTTTTAGCTATGTTCTGCATGTTAGTAGTAGCGGGGGCTACAGCGGCTACAGCCTATTTGGTCAAACCAGTCCTGGATAAAATCTTTTTTGAGAAAAACCTCCTTATGCTTAAACTACTTCCCCCACTCATTTTACTCCTTTATGCTGTAAAAGGTGTTTTCTGGTATTTTCAAACCTATCTTATGAACTATGTAGGACAACGGGTGGTTTCTGACTTAAGAGCCAAGCTTTATGCGCATATTATTGATTTACCCCTATCTTATTTCCATAGACATCCTACAGGTGTGTTAATAAGCCGTATAGTCAATGATGTTAATCTCATCCAGGGAGCGGTTTCAGGAGCAGTAACCCGATTTTTATGTGATTCTTTCACCATTTTGGGATTGACCTTTGTAGTATTTTATCGTGATTTTGTTCTGGCCCTTATTACCATGATAGTTTTCCCTATAGCCATTATGCCTGTGATTAAGATTGGTCGTAAACTGAGAAAAATAAGCACCTCTTCACAAATAGAAATGGGTGAACTTTCTGGCCTGATGCAGGAGACCTTTAGTGGGGCGCGGATTGTAAAAGCGTTTGGTATGGAAGACTATGAAAAAGAACGATTTGAGCGTGTCAATAATCGTCTTTTTCGTTGGTACATGCGGGCAGTTAAGATGCGAGGTGTTACTTCTCCTCTCATGGAATTTTTGGGAAGTATTGGCATTGCCACGGTAATTGCCTATGGTGGTTATCAGGTGATAAAAGGCCTCTCTACTCCAGGCAATTTTTTCTCTTTTATTGCCGCGGTGATGATGCTTTACCGGCCTATAAAGGGTTTAAGTAATGTTCATAATACTGTTCAGCAAGGTGTAGCTGCTGCTATTCGTGTATTTGAGGTTTTAGATACTTACTCAGAACACAAAAAAACAGAGGGTATTAAATTACCTAGGTTTTCTCAATCAATCACTTATGAAAATGTTTGGTTTAAATATGACCAGGAACAAAGTTGGGTATTAAAAGATATTAATTTAACCATTAAAAAAGGGGAGAAAGTGGCCTTGGTTGGTCCTAGTGGAGCAGGGAAAACCACCATTGTCCATCTTCTTCCTCGGTTTTATGAGCTTAAAAAAGGCAAGATTATTATAGATGGTTATGATGCCCAAGAAGTTAGTCTAGATTCTTTGCGGGCACAAATTGCCATTGTCAGCCAGGAAATGGTGCTTTTTAACGACACTATCAGGAACAACATTTATTATGGGCGTTTAGATGCCAGTGAAGAGGAAATTATAGCAGCCGCTAAGGCAGCCTATGCTTATGATTTTATTCAAAAGCTTCCAGAGGGATTTGATACTGTTATTGGTGAACGTGGGGTGAGACTCTCTGGGGGCGAACAACAACGAATTTGTATTGCTAGAGCTATTTTAAAAAATGCCCCTATCTTGATTTTGGATGAAGCTACTTCATTTTTAGATACAGAATCAGAAATGATAGTGCAAAAAGCCATGGAGAATCTGTTAAAAGAACGCACTGCCTTGATAATTGCCCATCGCCTTTCTACCATCAGGAAAGCAGATAAGATTGTAGTCCTCCACAATGGCCAGATTGTTGAACAAGGGAGTCATGAGGAACTTTTAGGTAAAGGGGGGCTTTATCAAAGATTATATGAAATTCAATTCAAAGGGAAAGAAAGGGCAGATTTAGAGAGCATTGCTGACAAAGTTCAAATAAAAGCTATATGAAAAAACCATTTTTTTCTACTAAGTCGCCATCAGAAGTCTTTGAGTTATTTCCCCATTTTCCTTTGGTAGATAAAGAAAAAATTCCTTTAGAAGAAGCTAAAGGGAGGGTTCTAGCAGAAGATATAACTGCAAATGAAAATTTGCCTGGTTTTGAACGGGCCACTATGGATGGATATGCTTTAAAGGCAGAAGATACCTTTGGTGCTTCTGAAGCCTCTCCGATTTGGTTAAACATAATTGGTGAAGTAAAAATGGGAAAAGTAACGGATTTGGTGGTAAAAAGGGGTGAAGCAGTCAAAATTGCTACCGGTGCAATGTTGCCCCAAGGAGCTAATGCCGTAATTATGGTAGAGTATACCCATATGGTAGATGAGAATACTATTGAGGTTTTTAAGCCTCTGGCCCCTTTAGAAAATGTTATCCGAGCAGATGAAGATTTTGCTAAAGGTGAACTGGTTTTGTCTTCAGGTCATAGATTACGCCCTCAAGACATAGGTGTTTTGGCCGCTTTAGGTAAAGCTCATGTCCAGGTATTTAAACAGCCCTCTGTAGCCATTATTTCTACAGGAGATGAAATAATTCCTATCACTGAGAAACCGCAACCAGGACAGGTTCGGGATGTCAATTCCTACACCCTTTATGCCTTGGTAAGAGAGGGTGGAGGAATTCCATGGCTGATGGGCATTGTGAAGGATGACTTAAATGACCTTAAAAAAGTCTGTAAATATGCCCTTGATAAATCAGATGTAGTCTTAATCTCTGGGGGAAGTTCTATTGGTATGCGTGATTTTACCTTAGAAGTCATTAACTCCTTTCCAGAAAGTCAGATTCTCTTTCATGGAGTGGCAATAAGTCCTGGTAAGCCTACCATTTTGGCCAAAATAGGCAAAAAGGCAGTTTGGGGTCTTCCAGGCCAAGTTACCTCAGCGATTATTGTGTTTTGGGTGTTTATTAAGAAATTTATTCAATGGATTGGAGGAGAAAGAGAGGCCCATTTAAAGACCTTTAACACTATGCACGCTCGAATGAGAGTTAATGTTCCTTCTGTTCAAGGCAGGGAGGATTATCTAAGGGTAAAACTTGTAGAGGAAAATGGCCAATTATGGGCTGAGCCTATTTGGGGTAAATCCGGGTTGATTAACACCTTGGTTAAAGCAAATGGTTTAGTAAAAATTGATTTAAATACAGAAGGATTAGATAAAG
>Ga0190305_1000047_pt1 | contig 35589 bp, 49 predicted proteins | sample 48700723_MG_FD_161678 | JGI IMG/M metagenome (GOLD analysis project Ga0190305, IMG submission 161678) | Hydrothermal vent sediment bacterial communities from Southern Trench, Guaymas Basin, Mexico - 4870-07-2-3_MG | ecosystem: Environmental > Aquatic > Marine > Hydrothermal vents > Sediment ... | reverse complement strand
TCCAATTCTTTTAGTCTTGCTTTTTTTAAGGAAACATCGTAATAATCATTTAAGTTATCTATCCCAACAATTTTATCTCCTCGCTCCAATAATCTTTTAGAAGTATGAAATCCTATAAATCCTGCAGATCCTGTCACTAAAATTGTTTTCATAGTTTTTATTGTAAGGGGTAATTTAATTATTTATCTTTTTTCTAAACTTGGAGGTTAATTTTTCATACTCTTCTTCAGAATAAAATTCTCGTTCTTCAATTCTACTTTGTCTAACCATCAAAGTTTTTTCTGGAATGATATTAATATGTAAGTGGTTAATAGATTTTCCAGCATTATCTCCTTCACGATAAAGGATTGAAAAATTTTTATGTAATTTAGAAATGAACTTAATTCCCCTAAGTTCCAGTCTATGTAATTCCAATGCTTCCTTATCATTTAATTCAGACATTTTATTTACATGTCTATTGGGAATTATAAGGATATGATTTTTATGGTAGGGGGCTCTTGCAAGGATGATTTTACCAAATTCATTTTCAAAAATAATTTCCCTCTTTTTTAGTTTACAAAAAGGACAGTCTTTTAATTCTTTTAATAATTCACCATATTTCATAATAAAAAATAGTAAATTAACTTTTTAAGTTTGTAGTATCACCTCTCCTCCCTCAAAACAACCTTTCCCTTCCCAACCCCCCAACAGCCCCATAAACCTCTCCAACTCTTAATCCATACCTTATCCCAATAACATTAAAAATAATATTCAAAACAGCACTTCCTCCTATCCTTGATCCCTCAAATCCTCTCTTATTCCAAATCTTTCTAAACTCTTAGCCTTGAAAATAATATTTTCTATAAGAAAAATATATAAACTAAAGTTAACACATATTAACCATGGTTAATAAGAATAAACTAGAATTAACAAGATTACAACAAAATATTCTAAATACATTATTTGTAAAAGTGGGAAATTATCAAAGTCAAAGAGACCTATCAAAAATATTAAATGTTTCTCCTCCCGCAATAAAGAAAGCCCTTCCCCGTTTAATTGAAGAAGAATTCATAAATATGGAATTTGATAAATCAAAAAGAACAAATATAAGTTTAAACTTTGAAAATCCCTCTGTTATAAATCTCAAAAGAATATTTAATATAAATTCAATATATTCCTCTGGGCTCTTTAAATTCTTAGAGCAAAATTTACCTGGCGCAACAATTATCCTTTTTGGAAGTTATTCTAAAGGAGAAGACACTTTGAAATCAGATATAGATATAGCAATTATCGGAAGAAAAGAAAAAGAAATAATTCTAGAAAAATATGAAAAAATTCTAGAAAGAGAAATTATTTTGCAATTTTATGATTCTTCCCAAAAGATACATAAAAGCTTAAGAGAAAATATTTTTAATGGAATAGTTTATTCTGGAGGGATAGAATTATGAAACCTTTAAGGAATTTTAATTATTATTTAGAAAAAGGTATTGCTAATAAAAAGAGTCAAAATAAATCCCGTGCAAATTTTTTAGAAAGAGAAGCAAAACTTTCTTTTGAAGGACTTATAGAAAGAGTTGAATTAATTGGAATAAAAAAAAGAAATGCTAATTCTATAATTAAAGATTGTTAGGATATCCTTTTAGAAATCATAAGATCAAAAATGATTCTTTTGGGTTACTATGCTTCTGGACAAGGAGCACACGAAGCAGAAGTTTCTTTTTCAAGAAATTTCTTAAAAAAAGAAAATGACATTAAATTCTTAAATAAACTCCGATATTTTAGAAATGAGATGATTTATTATGGAACCCTTTTAGATATAGAATATGCTCAAAAGGTATTTAGTTTTACAAAAAGGATATATGGAGACTTAATATAAATTAATTTTTTCTCCCAAAAACAATCAAACCAACCCCTCAAACCAAACCACCTTTCTCTTTCCAACCCAAACAGCCCCATAAACCTACTCCATAAATCCTCCAACCACCAATTTCCGCAGCGCGACGGATAATAATCTTATCAATTTTCCTACAATACATTAATACTTCTTTAGTTTTCTATTCCCAATAAATAAAGCCTTCCATTCCTAATGCAAAGACCTTCTCATTACTAATGCAAATAACCTCCCATTTCTAATGGAAACTTTTTTATATTTGTCCTACCCACAGGACAGATTTATAGCAATTTGTCCTACCCACAGGACAAATTAGTAAAGTTTAAATAATACATTTTCCAATAAAATCCATGGAATATGAAAAAGTAATAAGAAATTGGAAAGAATTTGAGTTCCCAGATTTAACAGAAAGAAAGATTTTACTTAATTTAGATCATGATATGATTACAACAATTACTGGTCCAAGAAGAGCTGGAAAAACTTTTTTATGTTTCCAGAAAATAAAAGAATTAATCAAGAATGGAATTTCAAAAGAAAATATTTTATACATAAATTTTGAAGATGACAAACTTCTAAATGCAGACTCAAATGATTTAGAAAACTTATTAGAAACATTTTTAGAAAATTCTAACCCAAACAAAAAGCAGAAAATATTTTTATTCTTAGACGAAATCCAAGTAGTTAAAAATTGGGATTCTTGGACACGAAGAATATATGATACAAAAAAGGAATTAAAACTGATATTAACAGGATCTTCTTCAAAAATGTTAAGCAGAGAAATATCCACCAAATTAAGAGGAAGAATATATAATATTGAAGTTTTTCCATTAAGTTTCAAAGAATATCTTTTTTGGAAAAATAAAAATTTGAAAATTAAAAGTATTTTACAAAACGGAAAAGATTCTATTCCAGCAAAAAAATACTTCAAAAAATATCTTGTTGACGGGGGATATCCCTCAACTTTAATAAATCCGAAAATAAAAAATGATATCCTTCAAAGCTATTATGATTCAATGATTTTCAAGGATGTAGTTGAAAGATATAAAATATTAAATATAAAAAAATTACAAATTTTAGCCAAATTAATTTTTGAATCCACGTCCAAAGAAATATCTTATAATAATTTATCAAATAAATTAAAATCATTGGGATTTTCAATGGGTAAAAGCACAATAATTGAATATATTTCATATTTTGAAGAAGCATATTTATTTTTTCAAGTTTTAAAATACGAATATTCTTTACAAAAACAATTAGGATCAATAAAAAAAGTATATTGTATAGATAACGGATTACTAAATTCAGTTAGCTTCAGCTTCTCAGAAAATCATGGCAAACTTCTAGAAAATTTAGTTTTCTTAGAGTTAAAAAAAGACAAAAAAGAAATATATTATAATAGAGATAATTTTGAATGCGATTTTATAATAAAAGAAAAAAACAAAATAACAAAAGCATTCCAAGTCTGTTATGAATTAAATGATGAGAATATGGAAAGAGAAGTAAATGGTTTAACGGAAGCAATGAAAAAATTCAATCTTAAAGAAGGAACAATAATAACTTACGACAACCAAGAGGAAATAATAAAAGACAATTTAAAAATAAAAGTAATTCCCGCTTGGAAATGGATGTTAGAATAATTCATCGTATAATCTTTAAAGTGGAAAAATAAAATTTTACTTCGTTTCACTTCTACAAGAGATAACCCTATTTTACAATAGGGCCCAGAATTGATATTTAATTATCACTCCTGACGGAAACATAATTTGAGCTAAATATTTTCAAAAAATCCTCCAACCATTCATGCACGCAGCTGCGACGGATAATTATTTTATTAATTAGATTATGGGGCCTTATTCTAAATAAGATTCTCCTTTAGGAAATGAAACGAATTAACTCGAATTATCGTCTCTAGCACAAATATAAATTAAGCTTAGACATTTTCAAAAATCCTCCAACCCCCCATGCACGTAGCACGACGGATAATAACTTTATTAATTTTTTTAAAACAAATAACTATCCATTTTCCGCCAAACAATCAATCCTCCAAAATCAACCCCTCAAAACAACCCCCTTTCCCTTCCCAACCCCAACAGTCCCATAAACCCCTCCAACTCTTAATCCATACCTTATCCCAATAACATTAAAAATAATAAGCAACTTAGCAATAATTTCTTTCTTCCTTTTTCAATTTCCAACCCCCTTTTTTAACCATATTCGAAACATTTAAATATAAACTAAAGTTTACGCATATAAACTAAAATGGACATATACAAACAAAATTTTACAAAACTTCAACAAGAAATATTGAGATTATTATTTGCAAATATGGGTGAAACATTTAATCAAAGAGAAGTGGCAAAAAAATTAAAAAAGTCTCCTACGGCTGTAGCAAAATCTCTAAAATATCTTCAAAAACAAAATTTATTAAAAATTTCTAAAAATAAAACTTCAAACTTTTCAATAATAGGATTGAATCTTGAAAATAAAAAAATTTTTGAAATGAAAAGAATTGAAAATCTAAGGTTAATTCATGAATCAGGTTTATTTGATTTTTTAGAAGAAAAATTTTTAGGAAAAACAATTCTTTTGTTTGGCTCTTATTCATTTGGCGAAGATACAAAAGATTCAGATATAGACATAGCAATTATTGGTTCTAAAGAAGAAAATATTAATTTAGAAAAATTTGAAAAAATATTAGAAAAAGAAATTAGAATACAATTTTATAAAGATTTAACAAATATTCATAAAAATTTAAAAGAAAATCTTTTCAATGGAATTGTTCTTGCAGGAGGATTTAGAATATGAGAAAATTATTTGAATTTGAATATTATCTCCAAAAAGGAATTGTCAAAAAAAGAAGACAAGACAAATCTCGAGCTGAATTTTTGATTGAAGAATCTAAAAAATCCTTCAAAGGTTTAAAAATAAGAATAAATAAATTAGGAATAGATCAATTTAGTGCGAATTCTATAATTAAAGATGTTCATGACATAATAATGCAATCCCTCAGAGCTAAAATGCTCTTAATTGGTTTCTACTCTTCAGGAAATTATGCACACGAATCAGAAGTAGCATATATGAAAGAAATAGATTTTAATGAATTTGATATATCTTTTGTTAATAATTTAAGAGCATCAAGGAATGGAATAAACTATTATGGCAAAATTTTTGAAGAAAAATATGCGGAAGAATGTTATAAATTTTTAATACAAAATCATAAAAAATTTGGGGTATAAAACAATTTTCTACTTAACCCCAAAAATCTCTTTTTATTCCTAAAATTTCCCGCGTTTAGATAAAATCATTTAAAATCTCTCAAAATCTCCTTTTATTTTCTCCCGCGTTTTAATAAAATTAAAACATGATTTTCCCGCAAAAAAAAGAATTTTTCGTATTAGAGCTAAATACAATTCAAGAAAAAATTACTATAACCTCATTTTTAAAAAAAGAGGAGAAAAAAGCAATAAAAATGTATTCAGAGGTAGAAAAGAAAATTTATGGAAAAAAAGAATATGATGTTGTTCTGATTGGTGCAGACAACATTACTGAATTGAAAAAAGCCTACCCTAATTACTTTGCAGATACTAATGAATTTATTAAAAATCTCATAAAAATTTTACATAAGGTAAATTAATTTTTTCTTTTTTTCATCCAAATCAATCCAACCAAATAAAGCACCCTACTCAAAATAGTAGCTCCAACAGCCCCATAAACTCCTCAACCATGAATCCATATTCTATCTCAATAACATTAAAAACAATATTCAAAACAGCAGATCCAAAAACTAATCAAACCCTTTAAACTTTTTTATTATTAAAATATACAATTTACTCAATTTAAACCGTTCTTTTGAAAAGAACGATTTAAACAAAAAAAGAAACTTTAAAAAGAACGGTTTCTTAGAACCAATATGAAAAAAGAATTATTAAAACAAATACTCTTAGACCAACAAAAAATTTTTAGAAGAAAAGAATATCTAATAGATAGAGAAATAGATTTAAACAAATATATAGGCTCAGATGAAATCATAATAATAACTGGAATTAGAAGATGTGGAAAATCATCTTTATTAAAAATAATTTCTAAAAAAATAAACAAAAAACACATTTGGATAAACTTTGATGATATAAGATTCAATGATTTTAATATAAATAATTTTTCAGATATAGAAGAAATTGTTTATGAATTATATGGCACAGAAGAAATTGTTTATTTCTTAGATGAAGTTCAAAATATAAAAAGTTGGGAAAAATGGACAAATAATTTATTCAGTAAAAAAATAAAAGTTTTTGTAACAGGATCAAATTCAAAATTATTAAGTAAAGAACTGTCAACTTACCTAACAGGAAGAAATAAAACAATCTCACTGCATCCTTTTTCTTTTCAGGAATATCTAAAATACAAAAAAATAACTATTTCAAAAGATACGACAATAGACAAAATAAATATCCTAAAAAATTTTAAAAAATATCTAAAAGAAGGGGGATTCCCCCAAATAATAAAAAATAATGATTTAGAATTATCAAAACAATATTTTCAAGACATAATTCAAAAAGATATTTTAGTTAGACACAAAATAAGAAAACAAAAAGAATTAAATGATTTAGTTTTATATTTGATTTCGAATATTGGAAAAATATATTCTTATAGAACATTAAAAAACCTAACTCAAATAGAGAGCTTAAGTCAAATAAAAAATTATTTAGAATATCTAAAAGATACTTATCTTTTTTATACAATTTCCCGTTTTGATTATTCGGTAAAAAAGCAAATTCAAGCTTCTCAAAAAATATATGTTTCAGATAATTCTTTTTTAGAATCTGTTTCATTCAAATTTTCAAAAGAACTAGGAACAAAACTGGAAAATTTAGTTTTCTTAGCATTATTGAAAAAAAATAAACAAATTTATTATTATAATGAAAAACAAGAATGTGATTTTTTGATAAAAGACGGATTGAAAATTTCTGAGGCAATTCAAGTGAGTGTATATCTTGAAAATGAAAGAACAAAAGAAAGAGAGATAAATGGGCTTCTTGAAGCAATGGAAAAATTCAATTTAAAAAAGGGACTAATCTTAACAATGGAAGAGGAAGAAGAAATAAAGATAAAAAATAAAATAATAAAAATTATGCCCGTTTGGAAATGGATGTTAGAATAATTCATTGTATAATCTTTAAAACAAATTTTAATATACTCTTTAAAGTGGAAAAATAAAAATTATACTTTGTTTCACTTCCACAAGAGATAACCCTATTTTACAATAGGGCCCAGAATTGATATTTAATTATCGTCTCTAGCACAAATATAAATTAAGCTTAGATATTTTCAAAAATCCTCCAACCCCTCATGCACGTAGCACGACGAATAATTATTTTATTAATCAAATCACAAATAAAGGGAGTTAAGTTTTACTTCTCCTCATCCAAACCACTCCCCCAAAATAAACACCCAATTCTCAAATATCATGTCTTTCTTTTTTTCATCCAAATCAATCCAACCAAATAAAGCACCCTACTCAAAATAGTAGCTCCAACAGCTCCATAAACTGCCCCCATCATCCCAAATTGCTCTAATCCATATCTAATCCCAAAGAAATTTAAAATAATATTCAAAACAGCAGATCCAAAAACCAACCAAGCTAACCCCTTAGTTTTTTTCTGAGTTATGAAATATCCTCGATATATAGCAATTACGGGCATTATTACAACCAAAACACTAAACCATTTCAATACTGGAACAGCTTGGAGATATTCAATGCCATAGGCAATTCTAACAACATAATAAGCAACAAACCAAGTAAATATCCCTGCAGCAATAGAAATTAATGCTGTTAGATTCCTAGCTTTTTTGAAAATATTTTCCAATGCTTTTCCACTTTTTTTAGCAAAAATAGGCATCAAAGCAGCAGACATAAAACCAATAATTGCCGCAGCCCCCCCAACTAAAGCAAAAGCAGCACCATAATATGCAATAAATTCGCTAGCAACATAATGCCCCAACATTAAAGTATCAATATAACCAAAAAACATCCCAGCCAAAGCAGTAGCACTCAATGGCAAAATAAATTTCTTCAAGCCCTGAACCTCTTTTTTATTTAAATCTTCAGATTTAACTTTTAAAAAATCAATTTTCTTTTTTGCCCGAAAAACCAAAAATAAAAGAGCCACAGAATAACTCGCAGTAATAGCAAGTAAAGTCACAACAATCATTAATTTATCAGACATCCCACTTTTCAAAAATACAAAAATAGTCAAAGGAACTAAAACAAATCTAGTAATTTGAAAAATTATTTCTTTAAACATCGGTGTCTTAAAATTTTCAGTAGTCTTAAATAAAGTTTCAACAAAACCCAAAATTCCCAAAATAGGCAAATAAATTGCCCCTACTAAAATAGCATAAAATATTGGTTTTTGATAATAAAATTCAGCAATGAAATAAGCCCCAGCCAAAAGAATAAAAGAAGTAATAACAAGTAAATTTATTTTCCATTTAAACAATTTTTTAACATAACCTTTAGCTTTAGTTTTATTATCTTTCCCAAGCAATTTAGCACCAAAAGTAATCAAAGCAGCACCAATTCCCAAATCACTAAAAGAAGCAAATAATACAATGGTTGCCAAACTTAAATTATACAAACCCATTCTATCAGGCAAAAGCATTCTTGCAATTACAATAGTAAATAACAAACTTCCAAACTTAAAAATCAAATTTTGAGCCAACTGATAACTAGAATTCTTCACAGCTTGACCAGTTGTTCCACTAAAATCCCTTTTCTTAAATCTATTAAAAATATTTTTCACAAAATTATTCTCTTCTCTAACTTCTTGTATCAAATCCATATTAAATTAATTCCCCTATTTTATTATCTAATTTTCTGATAATTTCTAATATTTTATTATCCTTCTGTTTAATAAAATTAGGCTTTATAAAAAAACCTTCATAAGAAATCTTATTTTGATAATTTCTAATTATTTGAAGAAATGTTTTATCTTGATGGCTGAATTTTAATTCTTTACAAATCCAATCAATTAATTCTTCATGTGCATAATTTCCAGAAAATTTAAAACTATTCAATAAAGAAATAGATTCCATTAGTTGATGTAAAATATCATAATAATCATCCAAAGTATTTGAAGGATATTTAGTTTTATCAAAAGAATTTAATCTTTCCAAACTAATCTTTGCCATTTTCCTTAAAGACTCAGCACGATTTTTATCAATTAAAATTTTTCTTTTCATATTTTAATAATCCCTTCTAACACAATACCATTAATAATATTTTCCTTTAAATTTTTACTCAATTTTTTTAAATTTTCATCAAAGTATAAATTGATTTTTCTAAATAATTTTTTTTCAAATTTAGTTAAATCTATTTCCAAATCCCCTGCTTCAACAAAAAGATCAATATCTGAACTTTCAATATCTTCTCCTTTTGAATAACTTCCAAAAAGAACTATTGATTTTGGCATAATCTCCCTATCAATTTCTTCAATTAATCCACTTTCAGAAATTTCCAGAAGATTATTTATTTTCTTTAATTTTTTATAATTCTCCTTATCAAGATTAGAAAAATAAATTGGAAAAATTCTTTTTCCTTTCCTTTCTTTTTCTAAAACTATTAAATTATTTTTTATTAAATTTTGAAGTATTATTTTAACAGAAGTATGGGCAAGTCGAGATTTTTGTGATAATTCTTTCAATGAATATTTTTTAGTGGGCTCCCTAAAAAAACAATTCAATACTTTTTGCATACTACTTTTTTGTAACATGTATTACAAAAATATAACCCCTATTTAAATCTATTTACTTTTTTGTTCAGAACAAAAATTTTAAAATCCATTTCCAATAATAAACCCCTCATTACTAATACAAATAACCTTCCATTCCTAATGGAAACTTTTATAAATAACCTTCCATTCCTAATGGAAACTAAAATGAAAAAAGAAAGAATAAAAGAAATAATAATTGACCAAAACAATTACCCCAAAGGAAATTTTATTGAAAGAGAAAAAACAAAAGAAATAATAAAAGCAAAAGATACAAAATTTATAAAAATAATTTCAGGAATAAGAAGATCAGGAAAATCAACAATTCTAAAACAATTAAAAGAAAAATTTGATGGAATTTACATTAACTTTGACGATGAAAGATTTGTAAAATTTACAGTCGAAGATTTTCAATCATTATACGAATTATCAATAGAACTCTTCGGAGAAGATAAAATATTTTATTTTGATGAAATACAAAACATTACAGGATGGGAAAGATTTGTTCGAAGAATATCAGAATCAGGTGAAAACATATTTATTACGGGCTCAAATGCAACAATGTTATCAAAAGAGCTAGGGACACATTTAACAGGAAGATACATAATGTTCAAATTATATCCTTTTTCATTTAAAGAATATTTAAAATTTAACAAAATTTCCATACTAGAATTAACAACAAAAGAAAAAATAAAAATAAAAAAACAATTTTCCAATTACTTGGATGAGGGAGGATTCCCAGAATATCTTGAAACAAAAAATAAAGATTATTTGAGATCACTCTATGAAAGCATATTATATCGGGATGTAATGGCAAGATATAAACTAACAAAAGAAAGAGCACTAAGGGAATTGATTTATTTGGCTGCAAATTCAATATCCAAAGAGATAAGTTTTAATTCAGTAAAAAAAATGATAGGTCTGGGAAGCACGACAACAGTAAGCGATTATTTTTCATATCTAGAAAACACATATTTATTATTTCTATTACCAAAATATAATTACTCCTTAAAAAAACAAATACAATCAAATAAAAAATTATATTTAATAGACAGTGCCCTATCAAAACAATTAGGATTTAGTTTTTCAGAAAATAAAGGAAAACTCTTAGAAAATCAAATATTCCTAGATCTAAAAAGAAAAGGTTACGAATTATATTATTTTCAAGAAAAAGGAGAATGCGATTTTATAATAAAAGAAAAAAACAAAATAACAAAAGCATTCCAAGTCTGCTACAATCTAAACGATGAAAATCTGGAAAGAGAAATAAAGGGTTTAACGGAAGCAATGAAAAAATTCAATCTTAAAGAAGGAAAAATAATAACCTACGACAACGAAGATGAAATAACAAAAGACAATTTAAAAATAAAAGTAATTCCCGCTTGGAAATGGATGTTAGAATAATTCATTGTATAATCTTTAAAGTGGAAAAATGAAAATTATACTTTGTTTCATTTCCACAAGGAATAACCCTATTTTACAATAGGGCCCCAGAATTGATATTTAATTATCGTCTCTAACACAGAAATAATTTGAGCTAAATATTTTTAAAAAATCTTTCAACATTTTATGCACTCAGTGCGATTGATAATTATGTTATTAATCAAATTACAAATAAATTGAGTTAAACTTTTCAAATATTTCCACCTTAACTATTTTTCACGAAATTTATTTAACAAACCATTTACTTTTATCTAAAAAATCCAGATAAACCCAGCAATAATTACTACCAACTGAAATAATCCAATAACAATCGGAACTTCCCATTCATATGCCTTTCCCTTCACAGCCCTTAACAATCTTACAGCAATATGTTCTAATCCATAAACCTTATCATAAAGCGGACTCAACTCTCCCTTGCTATTAACTTTAGAAAAACTCTGTTTCTCAAACTTGCCCCGAGCTTTCAAAATAACTTCCAAAATATAAGGGATAAAAAAGAACACAGCAATTTTTTCCATATTTCCTAAAATTGCCATACAAGCAATCATTGCCCCAACAGCATAAGTCATAACATCTCCCACAAAAACTTTTGCAGGATATTTATTAAACAACCACAAAGCAAACAAAGAAGCAACCATTGTAACCGCAATCAAACTTAACCATAATTTTCCAGTCATAAAAGCTACAATAGATAAAGCAGTTAAAATTAAAATTCCTTGGCTTGATTCAAGCCCATTATAACCCGCTAAAAAATTAAAAGTTGTCCCAGCACCAACAATAGCCAAAGGAACCAAAACTAAAGGGTAAAACAGTCCAAAATCAACACCCATCATTGTAGACTCTCCCGCATTAATAACCATTAAAGGAATAGCAATAAATATCATCATTGCCAACCTAGATTTCTTTGTAAGTCCCCCAGATTTCCAGCCCACAATATCATCAATAAAACCCACAAGAGCAGCAAGAATTATCGTTGTAATAATTGTAAATATTTCAATAAGATTAGTTTCAGTCTTAAAGATAAAAGTCTTAATTCCAACATAAAGCAAAGTAGCAATAATAAAACCAACTAAAGCCACTATCCCTCCCGAACCAGCCACTTTCTTCTTCTTGTGCCATTTATGAACATCATCCCAAACCAAACCAATTTTTTTAGCCTTCTCAATCCATCTCGGCAAAACACCTAAAGTAATCAAAAATGCAATCATAACAATCGGTCCAAAAAGAAATCCCAAAAAAGTTAAATTATCCATATAACTTTACAAGAAGTATCTTATTTAAATTTAATTGAGATAGAAATATTATTTATGAAATCAATTGTTCCACTTATTTAAACTAACTTTGTTAAGTTTAAACTTCGCTTCGCCTTTGCATTGAATATTATATTATCTAACAAGCAAATTCTTGAAAGGATTATTAGATTAAAATCAATTGGTACTAATTATTTTTATTTTAAATATCCGAATTACTTCGTGATATTTAATTATAATTCTAAAACTTTGTTTTTAGTAATTTTCATTCAATTTCTTAAATCCAAACTAATTTTCATTGCAAGTTCAACTTTCATCATTGTAGAAAAATCAAGGGAGCTAATTTTCTTCATAATTCTTTGTTTATCCACTGTAGTTATTTGATTCAATAAAATTGTCGAATCTTTTCTCAATCTAGATGGTGCTTTTGGGATAAAAACATTCGTCAAAAATTCTTTAGAAAATTTTTTTGAAGTTATTGGTGCAACAATTGTTGTGGGGCTGTATTTGTTTCCTAAATTATTTTGAAGAATTAAACAAGGTCTAATACCTCCTTGTTCACCACCTCGGACAGGTTCTAAGTCAACAAGATATATTTCTCCTCTTTTCATTTCCACTCCCAATCAAAATCTTCTTCAATTTTTTCGAATTCTTTACAAATTTTTAGACTCTCCTTTGCCATCTCTTTGTAACCCTCAATCAATAATGCTTCCTCTACCATTTTTCTTTTCTCAATTTCAGAAATTAAATTAACTATTACTTCTTCATAACTTTCTCTAGGATTTCTTTTGTATGTTGCCAAAGTTTCTTTAACTCGATTACTCAACTGAATACTTGAAGTCATGTAACTATGGATGAACTATAGTTTAATAATTTTTCTTTTTCTTGTTCCTTTTTAAAATTTTACAAAAATTTAATGAACAAATTCAGAATTAATCTTTTAAATTATCGTCAAATGGCCAAGTATAAATTGAGTTTAGGTTATTTCCAAAAAATCTACTAACAATCAATGTCCTCCAGCGGAAATGGATAATTTAATTATGGATTATAAACGAAGTGAATTAATTTAGAAAAACACAGGAGTCAAATAAACTTCCATTAATCCTGCAATAATTAAAACAATCACAGATAAGAATAACAAAATAATAACATTTTCCAAAACATGATAAAATCTTTTATCTCGGATTCCATGTCTTAAGATACCAATTCCCAGAATGCCTCCAGCTAAAGCAGTAATAAAATAAGCCGCTATTTCTGGAATACCATGAATCATATATCTCAAAAGTCCAAGTGGAAGTTGTGCAAGTTTATAATTTGTAAAAATACCAATAGCACTAGCAATAACTGTTGCATTCCAAGCCAAAACAAAAATTGCACCTGCACCAAAAATTATGGAAAAAATTAAAGTAAAAACCATAACATAAACATTATTTTCTAAAATGGAAAAAAATCTACCCATTTTTGTCGCTGCACCAGTAGGAGAAAGCATATTTCCTGTAGAATATTGTGTAACACAACCCTCCATATTTCCAGGACTATTAATCATACAATAAGTTTCAAGCTGTGCATTCAACAAAGAAGGTTCATTCAAGACTATAAACCAAAAAGAAAAAGCCACAACAAAACCCAAGAACAACCACATAAATGCATAAATTGCATCTTTATGCACTTTCCAAACAGCTTTAAAACCTTCAATAGTTTCGTCTTCACCTTCTTCCTGTTTAATTACATAATAAATGAATGGTAAAGAAAACATAACACAAAAAGTTACAACAATCAATCCAGAATATTTTACCAAAACAGGATCACCTGAGAAAAATAACTGTACCAACAATAAAGATAAAGACGCATAAAGTAAACCAATAAAAAACATTTTCCACGGTCCTTTCTCCACCCTTTTAGGATTAATCAATGATTCTAACATGTCCAGATAAAACTCTTTTAATTTTTAAAGCTTCTTGATATTTTTATTTTATTTTATTTCAAATCCTTTTATCCTATCCACAATAATAAATTAATAAATTCAAATAATTTTAATTTGTTCAAAATAAAAAGGATAAATTTCAATTTAATAATCAAACAATCTCAATTTATTTATAATTTATAGAATAAATCTCACGAATTAATTCGGAAATTTAAGATAAATAATTAGTGTAAAAATTTGGAAATATAATAATCTTTTCAAGAATTTGTTTGCTGGATTAATTGTTTCTTTCGTATAAAACGAATGAAAAGTAAATCTGCGTTTAGTGATTCAATTGAGGGAGTATTGTTTCCTCTCAAAAATATTAAAAACTCTTCTTCCTTTATCTCCTTATGAAAGAGGCAACAAAAAGAAAAACATTCAATAAAATTTGTAAGGATATTAAGGATATCAAAATACAGGGCGCAAGAAATATTGCAAAAAAAGCACTTTACGCATATAATTTAATCCCAACAAAATCTTCAATGAATAAATTATTAAAATTAAGGTCAACAGAACCAATGCTAATGAATGTTTTAAATAAAGCAGAAGATGAATCCTATGAAAAAATTTATGCACACTTTAACGAGGCTCAAAAAAAAATAAACAAAGCAGTTTATGATTTAATTGAACATGATGATGTAATCTATACTCATTGCCATTCAACAAATGTAACTCATGCCTTAATCTACGCAAAAAAGAAAGGAAAAAATTTTGAAGTTTACAATACAGAAACAAGACCATTATTTCAAGGAAGAAAAACAGCAAAAGAATTGAAAAAAGCAGGAATAAAAGTCACAATGTTTATAGATTCAGCAATGGATATTGCACTTTCAAGAAAACAAAAAACAAGAACAGTATCAAAAATAATGGTTGGTGCAGATGCACTTCTAAAAAAAGGAGTAATCAATAAAGTAGGGAGTGGGATGTTAGCAAAACTAGCAAAAATAAACAAAGTTCCACTTTATATAATTGCAGATTCTTGGAAATATTCCCCAAAACATATCAAAATAGAAGAAAGAGATTTCGATGAAGTCTGGGAAAAAATGCCCAAAAACTCCAACATAAAAATTAGAAATCCCGCGTTTGAATTAATTCCCAGAAAAAGAATTAAGGGAATAATAACAGATTTAGGTTTGATGACTTATAAGAAATTTCTGAAAGAAGTTAAAAAAGTTTGATAAAGAATAGCTTTGCTCAAAGTTAATATTTATTTATTGCTGCTGTCTTACTTTGTTCCCAGCACAAGAACTTACTTCTGTAGGCTGTAACACAAATATTGAGATAGGTTAGATTTATCAAATATTTTTCTCACATTAATTTAATTTTTAAAATACATCGCACCACGTACCTGGATTTTATTTTATCAATTCTAAATTTATTTAATAAAATTATTTTTTAACAATTAACCTTTATCTCTTTTTCATGTTCTTTCATCACAGCAGTTATTTCTCCATTAATTTTATCCAATTCTTTTTCCAATTCAACTTTGATTCCTTTCAATTTTTCAATTTGTTCATTAATCAATTTTTTAGTATCTTCAATACTTTTTCCAACAAAATTTTTTCCACCAACATCAACAGTTAATTCCTCAGATAAAAGTTTAGCTTTAACATAAACTCCTCTACCAATTGGAGCCATAATATCTTCTCCAGTTTTTCCTTTAATTTCATCAAGACCAAACTTAATTTGACTCATATCCAATATTGCTTGCTCAATAGCTCCAAGCTGTTCCTGAATTTGTCTAATCTGTTGTTCAAAAGCCCCAAACTTTTGATTTAATTCTTCTTGATTCATAAAAGATTTAGATAAAGTTTGTTTTTAAAATTTGGGGTAAAAGATTTGCTGAATAGATTTAGAATTACTAACTAAATTTCACAAAGTAGTTTGGAAATTTAAAATAAAATAATTAATATAAAATTTTTGGTAAGTCTAATAATCCTTCAGAGAATTTGTTTCCTGACTAATCGTTATTCTACATAAAGCGAGTGAAAAGTAAATTTAGTCACAAATTCGCTAAAATCTGCTACCCCACAACTTAAGTTGTGGGTTTGACCGCAGATTTTGCTAAAGAAAAAGTTTCAAAAACAGAATTCGATTGAAACTTTTTGAGGCGTGAATTTTTATACCTAAAGGGCACAAGAACCTGTTTACACAGGGATTCACCCTCGACAATGTGACGCTCACCCTTTGAGAATACCGTCTCGCCAAAACTCCCAGCACAATCTTTTTTGAAAAGGCATCCACGACTTGAGGAAAATTTTGAAAAATTTTGAAACGCAAAATCCACGCAGTGATTTCGGTCTGGGTTTATGGATTGGAAAATTTTGAAAAATTTTGAGACACAAAATCCACGCAGTGATTTTGGTCTAAGTCATGGTTTCAAAAACAGCCTATGAAGTTAGTTTAATTGAGTGGGCGATTACCCCTAAACAACATCGAATTTCTTTTTTAAAATACTAGAAAATACCATAGTAAAAATCAAATAAAACCAAAACCAACTAAGGAATCCAAAGAACCTCACAGGTGCTCCAGTAGATACTTCTAATATATCAAAAAAATCATAAAACCATCTAAACAATAAAACAAAAGGAATACCCGTATAAACAATTGTCCTCATTCCAAGTTTCATTTGTTTAGGCATCAATTCCATCATTTCTTTTTGAATCTCCATTGATTTTTTAGGATCATTTCTATTTTCTTTAGATTTATCTTGAAGTTCTTTTTGTAATTTTTTAATTTTTCTTAGTTCTTTTTGATTTGTAGTATATTTTTGAAGAACAGTAGTTATAACTGACAGAATTAATGTAATAATAATCATACCAATTGTTAAATTCCAATTTAATAATCCTCCTAAAGTAGGATCTAAAATGGTATGAATTATCTTTCTTAACCAATCCCATTTTTCCCAATTGAATGCAATTAACATTGTAACAAAAAAAACTATTGCAATAATTCTAAAACTTCCTTCTTTGTTTTTTGTCATTCTACACTAAATTTTTTTTACTTTATAAATTTATTTAAATATTCCCCATGAATTTCCTCATGGCAGGATTCATATCAGTCATATGTTGTTGAGCAATATTTTGATAGAACTGGAACATAATCATAATTACTAATAAGATTGCTGTCCCTGAAACTAATGCACCAAGTAAATTAGTAAATGAAGCTAATAATCCAATTGCAGCTCCACCCATAATTGTTAAGGGCATTACATATCTGTCTAAAATTGATTCTAAAATTCTAATATCCTGTCTAAACCCAGCAACTTGCAAGCCAGAAGAAGCAATCTTTTTTGCCTGAGCTTTTGCATCCATTCCTGAAGATTTAACCCAGAATACACTAAACATGGTACAAAGAATTATGAATGAAATCATATGTATCACTCCTTGTAGAATATATCTTGGTAATAATCCTCCCCGAATTGCCAATTCTAAAATATTCACATGACCCAACCAAAAGGATAATCCAGATACAGCTTGACCATTAGAAAAATGTCCGAGCCAAGTGGCATGACCTAACCAATTTTCCAAAAGCCCCCCAAATAATTGTAAATTGGCAATTAATGCAGCAGCTAAAATAACTGGAATAACTGAAGCATAAAAGAAAGACAAAGGCCATTTAACCCCATATCCTCTCACTTTACCATAAGATAAAGGAATTTCCACTTTCAAAGATTGGGCCCAAACAACCGCTAAGAAAATTAAAACAGTAACTACCAATGCTGCAAATGCAGATACAAATTCAATAGGATACCTATTAATGATTGATTGGATTAAAACTAAAATTTTTCCTGAACAAGGAGTATTTGAAAAATCAAGTAAACAATTTGCACCTTGAGTACCAATAAATTGGAAAGCACTCGTAATTAATCTCCAAGCAACTCCTGCCGCAATAAATAGACTAACTCCAGATCCAAATCCCCATTTTTCACAAAGTTCATTCATATAATATATTGCAAGTCCACCTAAAATTAATTGCAAAATAACAATTCCCTTAAATCCCGGTATAGCTTGAAGACCATTCATCAAAACATAAACAACTGCTTCAAAGATGATAAAGAAAAATACTAATAATTTTTGTAAACCTTGAAAAAATTTCTTACCTTCAACAGTTGAAGTATCAATGTTAATAATTTCAGCACCAGTTAATAATTGTAAAATAATGGAAGCCATTACAATTGGACCAATTCCCAAAGAAATAATTGAACCAAAATCTGCACCCATAATTGTTGCCAAATATTCAAATCTACTAAGAGCATTAGCACTCAATCCAAACAAAGGAATATTTGCTAAAATAAAAAATGCACCAAGCACAATCAAAGTCCATTTAAGTTTAACATTAAAACTAAGTTTCTTTTCCTCCGGCTTTGTAAGCTCTGGAATAAACTGAAATATCTTTTTTAAACCCATATAATAAATATATAAAATTAGTTTTTAAAGGTTGTTGATATTGACGATAAAGATTTATTATTTCCTCTTATTTTTGATTTATTTTTTATCAAGATGTTAAAAAAATCATTTCGTAGCATTTTTTTGCATATGAGAAATTATTTTTTTAATAGTGGTGACAAAAAAACAAAAATTTACTCTTTCTTATTAAAAGTTACCATCGGAGTTTTAATCTTTTTAACTTCTTTAATAATAATTTTTCCACCAGCTTTTTCAATTTTTTCAATAGCCGATTTTGAAGCTTCTAAACAAGTTACAATTAATTTATTTTTAATTTCTCCATTTCCAAGAATTTTGTAATTCTTTAAATCAATAATCCAAGAATCTCCTTTCTTTATTCCAAACTTTTCAATCTTATTTTGAATTTCTCCAACATTGATTCTTTGTCTAGTATCTCTCTTAGTTCCTCTAGAAGTTACACCTTGTTTACCAAAATAATTATGTCCATATAATTTTTGAATTAATGTTTTTTTATGATCTGCTCTTTTACCAGTACCACTCATACCAATTCCTCCTCGACAACCTGAACCCCGCTTATTTTTTCTAGCCCCAGTTCCAGCTGTACCCATTCCTTTTCCTTTAATTCTCGACGATTTTTTTCTTTTTACTGTTTTCATTTTTATAACATTCTTAAAATTAATTTATCTATTTCTTTGTTTTCACCTAAAAGACCTTTAGGATAATGTAATTTCATATTAGCTCCACCACGAGGAGGATGTAATCTAAAAAAAGGTTTAAGATTTCCTTCTTTGTCTTTTTGTCCTCTGACTTCAACTAATTTTTTATAAGTGTCTTCAGAAATTTCTCCAAAAGAAACAAAATTTCTAACACTTTGAATCATCCCAATTTCAACTGCAGTGGGATTTTCAAAAACTTTTGTAGCAAATTTTCTTCTAATTTTTAATCTATCTAAAGTTTCCTTAATTCCACTATTCAAACCAACTTGACCTTTAATTCTCACTACTGCTATCATTCAAAATTACCTCTTGATTTATTTTGGATGAACGAAAATTTTATATCTCTTTTCATTTTTTATTTCCCCTATTCGTTTTTTCTAAAGCATCCATACAAGCTTTAACTGTATTAAAAGTAGTTCTAACTTTTCCAAAAGTTTGAGAATAAACATCTTTAATTCCTGCCAATTTCAAAAGTTTCTTTAATTCTTTAGCAACAACCAATCCAGTTCCCTGAGGGGCTGGAATTAATTTAATTCTTACGCTTCCAGATTTACCCTCAACTTCAAAAGGAATTGAGTGAGGTTCATCACAAGAACAATCAAAAGCAGAACATGCCCTTTTAATTTTAATTAAATTTAATTTAGCTTTTCTAGTAGATTTATCTCTTGCAGGTAAAGTTTCATGAGATTTTCCAAGCCCTAAACCAATATGTCCTTTTTCATCACCTACAACAGCCATAGCAGCAAAAGTTAAAACTCCTCCTTCTTTAGTAATTCTTTGAGTTTGTCTCCAAGCTCTTCTTTTTCCACCACCAAATTTACCTTTAGCTTGACCTATTAAAATTAAATCAGATTGAACATTAATCAAAGAATCCACAATTTCTGGTTCTAAGATTTTTTGATTTTTTTCTAAAATTTCATCAATATTTTTTATTTTTCCATCTTTAACATCTTTTCCTAATTTTGTTTTAGGAACCCAAGCAGCCAAAAGCTCTTCACGAGAAACTTCATTCCTTCTTCTTCTCTGAGGTTTTCCATTATTTTTTTGTTCTTCTTCTTTTTTTTCAAATTCTTTAGTAATTTTTGCATTCACTTCTTTTTCAATAGCTTCCATCTTATTCTCTTCTTTCTCAATCATTTTTTCACTCACAACTTCTGCATTCTTAGTTTCTTCCATTACTTTTTCTTCCGAAACTGTTTCATATGCCTCAGCTGTTTTTTTGCTCGCTGCATCAATTTTTGCGGGTACACTTTTAGGTGCAATATCTTCTACCATATTATTCTACATCCATTTTTGATTTAATTTCATTAAAATATTTACTAAAATCTTCTTTTAAATTTTCACCTTTAATTCTTTTTTCCTCGGGAAATGATTCTTCCTTACAATTAATTTCAATTCCTCCATCAATTAAACCTTTCAAAAATGAGAAAAGTTTTGTTTTATGTAAAGTTCTAAGCATACCAAAATCCATAATTGGTGTTTCTAATTTTTGTTTTTGAATTTTTTTAGCCATTAAATATCCTGTCAAATAAGCAGCAGTAATTGACTTTAAACTTCCTTTAAAAGATTCAGGCCAACCATATTTTAATAAAACTTTTGAAGTAATACCCATAATTGCTTTATCTTTAGCTTCATTACTTAAAACATATTGTGAAATAATATATTTATTAGTTTTTCTAAAAACTAATCTAGGTTTTTCACTTTTTAACATTTTAAGTCTAGTCAAATAATCTGTTTTATTTTCTCTTCGTCTTCTTTTTTGTATTGTTTTCATCGTCTTAATTCCTCAATATATAATTTTAAATTCGCCTTACTTTTAAACGCTCTGTTTCTAATTCTTTTTCTAATTTCTTTGCCTTCTTCATCGTTCAATTTTCCTTGTTTTTTCATTTCTTGAACATAGCTTCTTAGTTTTCTTGTAATAATTACATATTCCTGTTTTCGTTTATTAACTTTCTTTTTAATTTTTCCAGTTCCACGTTTGTTTTTTCTTTTAGTATTTGTTTTTCTTCCTTTAATAGGTTTAATAATAATTGCACCACTAACAACAAGATCTCTAATATCTTGTTTTGTAATAGCTTCTTTAATTTCTTCAAGTCTTGCTCTAACGAAAGTAATTCTATCTTTCCCAACTTTCATTGTTTTTGCAGCAAGATTTCTTTTATTTAGATTCATTTTCTTTTTTCTTTGGTTCTTGTTTCAAGGACCCATTCTGAGATTTTACTTCAGAGACTTTATTTAATTTTTTCAAAAATGCCTCAATATTTACATTTTTTAATTCAATTTTCATTTCTTTTGCTTTTTTAACAATTTCAATTTTCTTTTTAATGCCAACATTTCCAACAATACCAATATTTTCTTCACCAATTTTTGCTAAATCATTAATATTCATTACAATAATTGGATTTTTTTCTTCAATAGTTCCTCTAATTTTTTTGTCAGATCTATAACCAATACTTACAACAGGAGCATAACCTCTTCGCTTTTCTCTCATTTTATTATCTCTTCCTGTTGGTTTTCTCCAACTAGCTTTCTTTCCTTTACCTTTTCCAAATTTTGAAAATCTTTTAGCATCTCGTCTTAAAAATTTAATCATTTTACATATCCTTCCCACATTTATTTATAATATAAACTCCATCTTGGAAAATTCTTATATCTCTTTTTTTGATTTTTGTTGCAGTTTCAAAATTTGCAGCAGCTTGCCCTGCAATTTCTTTATTTACAGATTTTATTGTAATAATTTCTTTTCCAATATCTAATTCAGCACCTTCGGGAACTTTAAGTTCTCTATTAATTTTTTCTCCAAGAAAGTTTTTAATGATAACTTTATTTCCTTCTTGTTTAATTGTAAAAGGAAAATGTCCAAAACAAACCTTTAATTTATATTCAAACTTTTCCTGAACACCTTTAATCATATTTTTAATATGTGCAGCAATTGTATTCATCATTTTCTTTTCAGTTTTTGTAGAAACTTTACTTCCTAAAATAATTTTTTTATCTTTAATTTCAAAATTCAATCTTCCAAGATTAAACATTCGTTTATTTTCTCCTTCAGTTCCTTTTATAGTTAATTCATTTTCTTCTAAAAAAGCTTCAACACCTTCAGGAATTTCAATTTCTACAAATAATTCTTTTTTCATTATGTTTTTTTGCTTACAAAAAATGTTTATACAATCTTTTCATTTTTTAATAAAAAAATGCAATTAAACAACCTCCAATTTGTTCTTCTTGAGCTTCCTCATGTGTCATTAAACCTTTATTTGTTGAAATAATCATAGTTCCTATGTTTCTTGCAGGAAGATATCTCCTTCGATATTTTTCAATTTGAGATTTATCACAACTAAATCTTGGTTTAATTGATTTACATTCAGTCAAATCACCAATTGTAATTTCAATAGATTTTTCTTTACTATCAATTTTATATTTTTTAACAGCACCTTTTTGTTTCATAATTTTTAAAATTTCAATTAGCATATTTGAAATTATTTTAACTTTAATAGTATTCTTTCTAGCTCTCTTCGCATTCTTCATCATATTTAGTGCATCAGCAACAATATCGTGACTCATTTTTTATTTTCTCCTTGAATTTTATTTTCCATTTTAACTATATTTTTTAAACCCAATTTCCGTAGCAATTTCTCTGAAACAATGTCTACAAAGGTTAAGACCATATGACCTTATATGTGCTCCATGTCTCTTACATCTTTCACACTTTCTTGAAGCCACTCCAATTTTTCTTTCCTTTGGCTTACAGTGTTTAAGATATTTTGCCTTTATAGCAGGTTTTGCATTTAATTGTTTTAACATTTTTCTCCAATCACTTGCACCAGGCATTCTTTTTTCTACATTATTTTTATATTCCATTTTAATTGAATTGTGTTTGGAAATGGTCTTCCATAAATTTAATTATTTCTTCTCTCGTAATAACTTGTCTTTTTGGAATTTTTCCCTTTTTAATTTTTTTTAATCTAACTCTTCTACCAGCTCTTTTGAAAACAATTGTAACATCAAATCCCATAATTCCAATATCCCTATAATATTCCATACCAGGAATTTCAATATACTCTTTAATTCCAAATGAAAAATTATTTTCACTAATTTGTTTTTTCTTCAAAACATTATCAATTGAAATTAATAATTTTTTTAATAATTCCTCATAATCTTTTCTTAGTGTAACAACACAACCTGTTTCTAAACCAGGTCTAACCCCCAATGCAGGAATTCTTTTTCTTGATTTTGTTTTTGTTGGTTTTTTATTTGTCAAAATTCCTAATAATTTATATCCTTTTTCTAAATATTCTCCAGTTCCACCTACACTTAGTACAATTTTTTCAATTTTAATATTTCTCATAACATTATCTTTCATTTTGCTCTCAGTAAAAATCTTTGAAAAAGATTTTTCGAGGTATACCCTCGGGTGTCCATTATATTTAATTTATTAACTATCATTTTCCTATCACCATTAGTTGTTTAATTAAAACGTTAAATTTATCTTCTTTAGTTTTAACTTCAGCCATTTTTAATTCAGGTATAATTTTTTCAATTGTTCCTTTTAATCCAGCATGTTTACCACCAATAACCAAAACAGGAGATTTTTCCTTTAATGGAATATGTTTACTAATTTTCTTTTTTTCTAAATCAATAATAACAGAATCATTAACTTCACATTTAATATCTGAAATATAATTTCTGCCATCCCCTAAATTTAATTGTATTTTTTTATTTTTCAACGATTTTTTCTCAATGATTTTAGCAATTTTTATTTTGGCATCTTTTTCAGAAATTTCTTCTAAATCATATTTTCCTTTTTCTGATAAAATAATTCTATAATTTTTCTTTGAAGGAATAATTGTTAAAATATCAAATAACTCTAAACATTTTTTTTCATCATTAACAAGTTTATTGGAAATCATTAAATGTTTCATATGAATAGCTTTTTTGACTTCTCTTCTATTTTGTGTAATTTTTAACATATCCCGAAGTACAATTAAAATTGGAACTCCTTTTGAAGTGTTTTTCACTACAAATGTTGTACCTTTTCTTGCTATTGGCCATTCTTTTGGAACTGCATGCCTTTTCAAGTGACTCATTTAAAATTACCTCGCCGTTTATTTTGAATGAACGAAATTTTTTGATTTATTTTCATTTTTTATTCTCTTTAATTTTTCTTTCTTTATTTACAGATTTTTCTGCCTTTTTAGATGTTTTGTCCTCTTTTAAGAGTACCTCATTAGAGGTTTTCGCGCCGGGAACAGAGTGAGGCGATACACCTTTCTTAGGTGTTATTTTTTGTTTAAATCTTTTTTTATCTCCCGTATCCAATTCAATAATTTGTAAATTTGAAGTTCGTAAGGGAACATTAACTTTAGATCCATCTTGTTTCTTTGTTTGAATATTTTCAATATAAACTTTTAATTGTTTAATTAAAACTTCAATAATTTTCCCCTCTTTACCTGAATATTTTCCCCTCATTATTTTAACTTTATCCCCTTTTCTTATTATTACATTTCTTGTATCATATTTCTTTCTCAAATCTTTTGATAAATTAACACTTAATGATTTTCTTTTTTGATGTAATGGAGCATTAGCTACATATTTTCTTTGTTTCCTTGGTTGAGAGCTTGCTATCCATTTATTTGAAAATTCTTTCTTCATCTTAATATACCATTGAAGCAATTTTGGCTACTTGTGGCCATCGCTCCATTATCTCCTTTGCAATAGGTCCTTTAATTTGTGTTCCTTTTGGATTACCTTTATCATCTTTCAATAATGCAACAGCATTATCTTCAAATGCAATTCTTTCTCCATTTAATCTTCTCCATGATTTTTTTTGTCTAACTAAAACAGCATCAAAAACTTTTCCTTTCATATCTGGTAAACCCTTTTTTACAGAAACTTTAACCCAATCTCCAACTTTAGCACAAGTTTGTTTACCTTTCGTTCCTTTACCATGTTTTACTGAAACAATTTTAACAACTTTTGCCCCACCATTGTCTGCTGCAATCATAATTGCACCAATATTAATTCCCGCAGTTGTTCGAGCACTTACTGCTTTCATTTGGACTCCTCCGAAATACAACTCCATGAAAACCTTCTCTCGGACCTACTTGGTTGATTTGCTTTCATTTAATATCCTCAGCATTTTTTAATTTTTCAATAACCACAAAGTGGATTATTTTACTTAAAGGCCTACATTCTTGAATTTTAATTAAATCTCCTAAATTGATTTCTTTCTCCATACATTTTGGAAGTCTTGCATGAACCTTCGTTTTTGATTTTGCATATCTTTCATATTTTCTAACATGAATCATTCTTTCAAATTCAATTGCAATTCTTTTATCATGTTTACTTATCACAATTCCTTTGAAAGTTTTTCCTCTTGATTTAAGACCACCATGAATTGGACAATCTTTATCATTGCAAGTTCCAACTATCTCTGTTTTGCCCTTTTTTGAGAGTACACCTTTAGGTGCTGTTTTCTTTATTTCTGTTTTTTTCATTTTTTTTGTCATTTTTAATCCTCAATTGAGTCTCCATCAAATCCTAATTTTACAAGGATTGATTTCGCTCGTTTAGTATGATCTCCTTGAAGTTCAATTACCCTATCTTTTGATGTACCCCCGCAAGCAAGCTCATTTTTCATGCTTTTTGAGATTTTTTTTACATCAATAGAGTTGTCGAACCCTTTAATTACAGTAACGATCTTTCCATATCTTTTTCTATCGGTCGTTACCTTGATTCTTTGTGAGCTTTTTACTATTTGCTCACAAACACACGCTGGTTGTGGTAAACCACATTTTGGACATATTTCCATGATTATTTAATTGTTAACAATCTCGCGATTGCTTTTTTTATTTCTCTTGTTTTTGAACTAGCACCTTGTGCACTGGCTTTAGCCCTTGATTTAATTAATTCTAATTTTAATTCTTTTACTTTCTTCTCTTTCTCTTCCTTCTTCATATCTTTAATATCTTTTGCTTTTAATACTGCCATTTTATTTCTTTTTTATCTTTTTATTTTTTTCAGGTTTATTTACTTTTTCCATATTTTCTTTCAATTTTTCAATTAATTTATCAGTAATCACAATTCTATCTTTTAATATAGCATCTGGAGATAAAATACTAACCTTAATTCCAACAGTTCCAGGTTTTGTTTGAGCAACTGCTTTAGCTCTATCAACAGCATTTGCAGTATCTCCTGCTTTTTTCAAATAACCTTGAGCGAATCTCCAAGATCTGGCTCTCGAACTTGGTAATTTTCCCCCAATCCTAATCTCAACACCAAGAGCACCAGATTTCATAATTCTTTGGAGAGTTCTGTAACAAATAACTTTAAACTTTAACGGACCGAATCTTTCTAAGCCCAAAGCAATATCATCTGCAGTTAATTGAGCATCAAAATCTGGTTGAGTTATTTCATCAATTTCAATGTGTGGATTTTCCAATTTGAAATTTTTCTTTAACATTTGAGTTAATTCTTCAATTTTTGCTCCTTTTCTCCCAATAATTAACCCTGGTTTATTAGTTGAAATAATAATTTTTTCTCCTACGGGAGTATATTCAATTCTAACTTTACTAATTTTACCTTTACCAAGATTTTCTTTGACACTTTCTCTTATTGCAAATTCTTCTTTTTTAAATTTAACTGTATTTTTTTCTTCCATTTTATGCCTTCACCACCCTTTCTTTTTTTGAAGGTACATCTTGGTGCTTTTTATTTTTTATTTTTTTAATTAATTTTTTTTGAGTACATAAAATTTTTATATTTGATCTTTTTTTCATTCTTCCCCCTCTCCCATAAACACTAGTTCCCTTATTTGCAAAAGCTTCAGTCACAATTGGATCTTCAACATCATGTTGCACCACATTTCCTTGTAAACTTTTTAACAAAATAATAAATTCTTTTGATGCTCTTACTGGAAATCTACCAGACATCATTTTTCCTTTTCTATGAGGAATTTCTCCTTTCATTGGAACAGCTCTTGCCAATCTTCCAACTGCTTTCAAATCTTCTATTGCTTTTTCAATTGGTTTTTTCTTAATAAATTTACAAATTGCAATTGCAACTTTTGTTGAAACAGGAACATTTTTAACATTAATAAAGGTCGAAGTTTTTTTAATTTTTTTAACTTCAATCTTTTTCTTTTTTTCTTTTTTTACCTCGGATTTAGCTTCTTTTTTGCTCTCGCTGTCAGATTTTAGGGGTGCAGTTTCAATTTTTTCTTCTTCACTCTTTGCAATTTGTTTCTTTTCTCCCTTTTTCTTTATCGGAGTAGTTTCAATTTTTTTATTCACTGGAGTTTTAGTTATACTTTGCTTTTTTGCTTCAGCCTTCCCTATTGGTTTTTCAGTATTTGTTCCTGCCATTTTATCTTTTTTTCTTCTCCTTTACATGTCTTGTTTTTGCTCTAGTGGGTGCAAATTCACCTAATTTATGACCTAGCATTTCAATTGTTATATCTACAGGGATGAAATCTTTACCATTATATATCTGAATTCTATTCTCAATTAATCCAGGCACAATAACCAAATCTCTTCGATGTGTTTTTACAGATTTTTTACCTTTAGCAATTTTAGCATTAACTCTTTTTACAAAATTTTCATGTTCTTGGAAATTTCTAAGAACAGTTCTTCTTTGTCTTGATCTTAAAAGTTTAGCGAATTCTCTAACATCAAGAGTTTTCAACTCTTCAACTGTTTTTCCTTTAAACATTAATTCTTTTTTCTTTACTTGCATATCTAGTTCCATTTTTGTTATTTCCTCTTCCCTGTTCGTCTTGGCCTAATTAATCCAACTCTTCTACCTGGAGGAGCATTCCTTTTAGCAATCTTACTTTTGGGATTTTTAGCTCTACCTGAACCGAAAGGATGATCAATTGCATTCATCTTCACAGCTGAAGTTCTTGGCCATAATTTACTTTTAGTTTTTTTAATATGGTATTGTTTGCCTGCTTTAACAATTGGTTTATCAATCCTTCCTGCACCAGCAATAATTCCAATGATTGCTCTACAATTTTGGTTAAATTTTTTTTCTTTTTTTGAAGGCATCAAAACATAAACAAATTCTCCAACTATTCTGTTTACAGTAGCATAATTTCCTCCTGCTTTAATATATTTTCCGCCATCATTTGGTCTTGATTCAATACAATAAATTTTTGTTTTTACTGGAATATCTTTCAATTTCAAAATATTTCCATTCTCAATTTTTCCATTCTCAAAATAAATTTTTTGACCTTCAACCATAAGTTTGAAAGAAGGGACATAAAATGAACCTTTTTCTGAATTAATTTTTGCAATAGGACAAGTATGAGCACCAGAATTTAATAATTTAACAACTCTTCCTTCCCCAGTCAAATTCGCAAGGATTTGTAACTTATGATTAAAAGCTTTCTTGCTAACTTTATAAGTTGAAGTTGCTCTTCCACGTCTTTGTTGAATAATTCTTTTTCCCATTTTACATTAATCCTAATTTAGTAGCTACATCAATAGCTAATGTGTCACCTTTTAATTTAGCATATATATATTTTTTATTATTTCTAATTAAAGTTCTTATCTTAACAATTTTCACATCAAATAATTCTTCAATTTCTTTTTTAATTTCAGCTTTATCTCTAATTTTTGAAGTAACAAATGTAATTACATTATCTCTTTCAATCATCATAACAGCCTTTTCAGTCATTACGGGTTTCATTCAAAATAACCTCCGCATTTTTTTTGGATGAACGAAAATCTTCCCTCGGACCTACTTGGTTGATTTACTTTCATTTGAATTTTGCCTCCAAATCTTTGATTGCAGCCTCAGTATAAACAGTTAATCTTCCAGGTCCACCTACAGCTAAATCAGTAATACCAACAGTATTTGCAGTTTTAACATCGAAAGCAGTAATTTTAATCTTCTCATCATTTCCAACAATCAATAACAATCCTAAATTATTCTTGTATTTTCTTCCTCTTAATTTTCCTTTTCCGCTTCTAATAGTTTTCTTTTGTAAGGCCAAAGCAAATAATGTATCTCCTAAAATCTTTTTCAAACTTGAAATTAAATCTTTAGATTTTAATGTAATAATTTTTGATTCAACAATGAAAGGTAAATTAGTAATTTTTTGATCTTCTAAAGTAGCATATCTTTTAACAACCCATTCAGGAGAAATAGTTGCACTCAAAGCAGATTGTAAAGCTAATTTCATTTCTTTTTTATTAACTCTTGCTAAACCTAACCTTGATAAAATTTTTGGAGCATGAGCTCTTCTACCACCACGAGTATTCGGTGAAGTTGCACCAACCCAATTAAATTGAGAACCTTTCCTAGTCATAATTTTTCTTGGAATTCTTGAAATTCCTCGACCATATTGGGATTTCCAAACTTTTCTACGATGATTTAACTTACCACTAGCAGAATATTGCCTTCCAGCAACAGGATTGGGAGCATAAGGTTGTTGAATTTTTTTAGCTTCAATAACTTTTTGAATCAAATTAGCTCTAATAGATTCACTAAAACAATTAGGCAAATTAATTTCCTTTTCTTGTTTTCCATTTATTGTATATAATTTTGTTTTCATTTTATCTTAATTCTACCAATTTATATTCTTTTTTACTTTGTTTTTTAGTAGGTCGTAAAGGTTGAGTTAAAACAACTTGTCTTTTAGCTGCACCTTGAACAGAACCTTGAATAATAATATAATCCGCTTTAATATCTCCATAATTTTTAATATTTTTAATTTTTCCTTCTGGTTTTCCTAAATCAACTATTTTATGATTATAATGTGTTCGTGTAAACATACCTAATTGTCCAGCCATTGGCACTCTAAAAATAACTCTTGCAGGATGCCATGGACCAATTGTTCCTGGTCTTCTTCGTCCTTTTTCTGATTTGGCTCTTTTTAATTTAATTCCAAATCTTTTAACAGGGCCTTGTAATCCTTTACCTTTAGTTAAACCTCTAACATCAATTAATTGATCTTTATCGAAAATATCTAAAATAGAAATTTCCTTTCCTAAATTTTCTTTAATATAAGCTAATTTTTCTTCATATGAACCAGTCAATCCAATTTCAATCATATCGGGAGTTTTCTTAATTCCAGCTTTTTTAACCAATGAATATACAATAATTCTCAAATCATCAAATTCACCTTCAAAAGAATCTAATTTCTTTTTACTATCTTTAGGCAATTTAACTTTCTTCTTTAATTCCTTATCTAAATTTTCAGATAAAACTTCTCCAAAAACTTTTCCATTTTTATAAAATCTAACTGAGAAAATTTTCATTTGAGGACATTCAAGAATTGTCACAGGAATAATTTTTTGTTTACCTTTAGTCATAGAATGTTCAGTATCATCTTTAACCAATGCAGAAGCCATTCCAGCTTTATATGCAATAAATCCTTTCAAAGTTTTTCCAGTCTTAATAGCTTTCCAGTTGATACTAGGTAAAAACTTAGCAGCCCTTTTTCTAGGCCAAAATTGCAGGCTTCCTTTTCTTGGTGATTTACTTGTTGGCATTTTTTAATATCCTTGAATTAACATATAAACCTTAAGAAATAATTTCGATTAAATCGAGGATTATTTTTACACTCATAGGTTTCAGAGTCAATCCGTATCTATAGATTAAATTCTAATCTATAATGAATTAGATAAATTTAGGTTTATAAAAGTTTGTTTTTAATTACGCAGTAAATTCATACTATTTCTTACATGACTCACAATTATTTAAGCAGTAAATTCATATTCTTTAACAGTCTCAACGCCATCAATTTTACTAATTCTAATAATCTTTCCCTGTTTCTTAGCCAACTCTCGAATTTTAGCAAAATCTTTTTCTTCAGTTTCAGGTATAATTATTTTTTCTACAAAAATTGTATGATTTATTTCAGCAAGTTTGAAATCCTCTTTTTCAAAAACAAAACTAGAACCAATTGCTTTATCAGTTGTAAATAATTTACAAGCATCAGTTTTAGGCAAGTCTCCATTTTTTCCAGGAACACCCATCTTAGGAGCTTTAGGTTTAATTTTTAATTTGTCTCCTTTTACATCAAAAGTCAAAGCACAAATAGCTTTTGGAAATTCATCCAATAATTTAATTATTTTATCTCCATTCATTTCAGTATCAAGAAGATATCTTTTAACACCTTGAAATTGTTTTTTATCAGTATAATCTAATTTCCCTTCCAAATCAGAAGTAGCAATAACTGCTCCAATAACTTTTGTAGATTCAGAACCTAACTTCTCAGCCATAATCCTAACCATTTCATTAATAAATTCACCAGTTCCATTGATTGTATATTTATCTTTAGCTTTTTTAACTTTTAATACTGCTCTATTTTTGAAAGTTCCCTTAGAGAATTTTTGAAATTGTAAATGAACCAAATCATCCTCTTTTTTATCCACAATTTTTTTTATAAAATTCATAAATTATAATATCAAATTCATATTATAAATCTTTTTATGTTTTTTATGCAATTATTAATCACTCTGCCTAAAATAAATTACCAATACAAATTTATTTTGGTCTCATTTTTACTGAATTTTCAATTAATTTGGAAACAACTTCTTAAAAATAATTATTATATTTACAAAAATCTTACATTAATTACTTATTCTAAATTTCCGAGACTCTACATAAATAAGATTATTTACTTTGGAAAATTTTTGTATCCTTTTAGTATCTCTTTTGGAAATCACTTCGTGAAATTTATTTTTTTAATTCATTGTTTTTTATTAAAAACCTTTATTAATACATTCTTATTATGTATATTAGGTGAAAACATGGATAAAGAATATTGGAGACGTATAATTTCAACAGTAATTCTTTTAATTTTAGTCATATTATCATTTTTTCTATTAAAGCCAATTTTATCCTCAATAATCATTGGAATAATTTTAGCATTTTTATTTAGGCCCCTTTATCAAAAAATTAATAAAAAAATAAATTCCAAAAATTTAGCAGCAACACTTGTTTCAATCATATTAGTTTTATTAATCTTAATCCCTTTATGGTTTTTAACTCCCATAGTAATAAATCAATCAATTCAAATATTTATATCTTCTCAAAATATAGATTTTGTAACTCCTCTTAAAAATTTCTTTCCCTCAATTTTTTCTTCAGAAATTTTTTCAAATCAGATTGGATTAACCATCCAAGAATTTGTAACAAAAACAACAAGTTCAATTATGACTGGATTAGCAGATTTAGTTTCAAATTTTCCAACTCTCTTCTTGAAAACATTAGTAATATTATTTACTTTCTTTTTTATATTAAGGGATAACGATAAATTTATAGAATACATTCAAAGTGTTTTACCTTTTTCAAAAGATATTGAAAAGAGATTATTCAAATCTTCAAGAGATATAACTTCTTCAATTCTTTATGGTCAAGTTATTATTGGAGTTTTACAGGGTATTTTTGTAGGTCTTGGTTTTTTTATTTTTGGAGTTAATAATGCTTTATTTTTAACTTTGGCTGCTTGTCTTGCAGGAATATTTCCAATTATCGGAACGACAATAATTTGGGTGCCTGTTGTAATCTTTTTATTTGTGGGAGGTTCACCAATTTCTGCATTAGGAATTATTTTCTTTGGATTAATATCTATTTTTTTAGAAAATGTGGTTAAACCAAATTTTGTATCAAAAAGAACAAATGTGCATTCTTCAATAATTCTTTTAGGGATGGTAGGAGGATTATTTATGTTTGGTTTTTTGGGATTTATCCTTGGTCCTTTGATTTTAGCATATCTTTTAATTATCTTGGAAATATATAGAGATAAAAAAGCACCAAACATTTTAATTCATTCTCCAAAAAAGCATAAATATAAAAAACAAAATATATAATTCTTAATAGGGGTGAAAAATGGAATTAAGAGTAAAAACATCTAATTGGTCTGCAGGTTTGCCTGTAGCTATGTTAAATAGAAAAACTGCTGAAAATTTAGGAGTGCATCCAGGAGATAGAATAACAATCAAAACAACCTCTAAAAATCCAAAAGAAATTGTGACAATTGTGGATACTTCTGAACATTTTGTAACACAAACTCATCTTGCAATTTCAGTAGAAATAAAAAAAAGATTAAAATTAAGAGAAGAACAAAAAGTAGATGTATTTTATAGCAATGCTCCTGAAAGTGTTTTATTTATTAAAGAAAAAATAAATGGCGAAAAATTATCTGATGAAAAAATTAAAGCAATTATTCGAGATGTTGTAAATAATGCTTTGACAGAACCAGAAGTTGCAGTATTTGTTTCTGCAATGTATAGAAATGGGATGACTTTCAAAGAAACAGTATCTTTAATTAATGCAATTTTAGCTTCAGGAAAAACTTTAAAATTTAGAAATAAATATGTGGTGGATAAACATTGTATTGGGGGGGTAGCTGGAAATAGAACAACCCCAATTGTAGTTGCAATTTGTGCTGCAGCAGGATTAACTTTTCCAAAAACTTCTTCAAGAGCAATAACCAGTGCAGCAGGAACGGCAGATTGTATAGAAGTTTTATCTTCAGTAGAATTTCCTATGGAAACTGTAAAAAAGATTGTACAAAAAACAGGAGCTTGTCTAACTTGGGGAGGATCATTGGGGATGGTTCCAGCAGATTCAAAAATAATTAAAGTAGAAAAAATGCTCAAACTTGACCCAGTTGCACAATTATTAGCTTCAATAATGTCTAAAAAACTTGCAGTTGGAAGCAAATATATTTTAATTGATATTCCTTATGGCAAAAGAGCTAAAGTTTCTAAATCAAAAGCAGGATTTTTAAAAAATAAATTTGAACAATTAGCAAAACATTTCAAAGTAAAAATGAAAGTTGTTTTAACAAAAGCAAATGAACCCATTGGAAATGGGATTGGACCTGCTTTAGAAATAATGGATGTTATGAAAATTCTTAATCCTCAAGAAATTGGCCCAAAAGATTTAGAAAAAAAATCAATTTTTTTAGCAGCACAAATTTTTGAAATGACTGGAACTGCTAAAAAAGGAAAAGGAATCAAATTAGCAGAAGAAATTTTACTTTCAGGAAAAGCTTGGAAAAAATTTAAAGAAATAATTCATGCTCAAAAAGGGAAAATAAATGGATTAGAATTAGCTAAGTATTTCCAAGATATACATGCTAACAAATCTGGAAAAATAAAAACAATTCATAATAAATTAATCAATGCATTAGCAAGATCGGCTGGTTGCCCTTTAGATAAATTCTCTGGAGTTTATCTTCACAAACATGTCGGAGATAAAGTGAAAAAAGGCGATTTAATAATCACTCTTTATGCAGAATCAAAACCTCGATTAAAAGAAGCTTTGAACTTTTATCATAAAAATAAACCAATTAAGATTTAATTTTTAATTTCATTTCTAAGATTCTTATAAATCTAATAAATGAATTTCACGAAGTAATTTGAAAATTTAAAAATAAATAATTAATGTCACTTTTGTAAATCTAATAATCTTTTTTAGAATTCTAATAATCCTTCCGAGAATTTGGTCTCAGTTAATTTAATACTCTATGAAGAGTGTAGCCAAAATAAATTTGCATTAGCAATTTATTTTGGGCCTTATGTAAATAAGGTTATCCTTTATGGAAGCGGAGCGATTGCTTTCTCAACAACCCAAATTTTTTAAACTTTAAATTTCTATTAATGTTATGAGAAGATTAGATAATAAGAGAGAATTAATAGATTATTTTAAAAAAAATTTATCTAAAAATTATACTTCAGATTCATTAAAATTTGCTTTGATAACTCAGGGATATTCAAGAGCAGCAATAAATCAAGCAATAGATCAAGCAAATAAGGAAATTTCTGAAACGGCACCAAAATTACCAAAAGAAAAACCAATAATAAAATATGAAGTTTATGATCAAAACAATAAACCACTCAACGTGGAACCCTTTACTTTCTGGGAAAGATTTGTTAATTTTTTTAGAGGAAGGGGATTCTAAAACGAAATCTTTAAAACCTAAAATTACAATAAATTATTGTCTTCACATGTGAAGAGTGAACCTCCATCGCATAGTTCGGAATCGAGATTCCTCTCGTTTGTTCCAAACGAATGCTCTGGAAACAACAAGCCTCCATCGCATAGTTCGGAATCGAGATTCCTCTCGTTTGTTCCAAACGAATGCTCTGGAAACAACAAGCCTCCATCGCATAGTTCGGAATCGAGATTCCTCTCGTTTGTTCCAAACG
>Ga0190305_1000045_pt1 | contig 35946 bp, 39 predicted proteins | sample 48700723_MG_FD_161678 | JGI IMG/M metagenome (GOLD analysis project Ga0190305, IMG submission 161678) | Hydrothermal vent sediment bacterial communities from Southern Trench, Guaymas Basin, Mexico - 4870-07-2-3_MG | ecosystem: Environmental > Aquatic > Marine > Hydrothermal vents > Sediment ... | reverse complement strand
CTAACACCTTTGTCGGTTTTGTAAGTATTGGTGCAGCTTTCAAAAAGCCAACGAGGTACTAAATCTAATATTTGTCGAATTACTGGTTTATTGTTATTTTTGTTTCGCCTGAAGAGTCCCATAATTAAATTGTTTTGGTAATGAAAACAAAAATATAGGATTCTGATGGCTTTTTAAAATTTCGACTTTCGGATGCTAGTGATTTATTATCTTTTTTTGTGATATATATTACTCAATATTTACTAACAGATTTCTACAAGTGAAGGGAAGAAATTGCTCTTTTGGTTTTTTTTGCGTTTGCCTATGTATTGGAAAAAAAACAAATGTGCAATTTATAAAGTTACCTTATTCCTATAAAATTTTTAAAAGTATCTAATTAAATTTTTTCATTCACTAATTTTCGATAAACTCGGAAATATCGTTTGCTATTTTAAGAATTTTATAAACATTGTTTTCTTCATTATATATCGGAGAATACGACTCTAAAAATAAATAAGCTTTATCTTTAATTGTAAGTTTTGTTTTTTCTCTTTTTGTGTTTCCTGATTTTAAATCTTGCCAAAACTCTTTGTATCGCTCTTTTTGTTCTTTAGTGAAGTTTATATTGTTAGAATGATGTGTTCCAATAGCATCATCGCGATTAATACCAAATAAATTCAGGTAAGCATCGTTAATATAAGTTATTCTACCATCTAAATCGTACTCAATAATAAAGCTTGTTGAATTTAAAGCATTGATTAATCCTTTCATTTCCGATGTTTTTCTATCTGCTTCTTCTTGGGTTGCTTGCAATTCTTCCATATTCTGGCGCATTTCTTCTTCTTGTGCAGCCATTTCTTCTGCTTGTTGTTGAGTTTTCTCTAAAAGCTCTTTTGTGTGAGTATTTACTCGTACCGAAAATAAAGTTGATGCAATGTTATCGGCAATTTCATTTACAAATTCAATTTCGTATTTTTTAAATTTATTAAACGAAGCTATCTCAATAACACCTAAAACTTCTTCTTCTATTTTTAACGGAACAATTAAAATACTTTTAGGATTAGCGCCTCCCAAACCCGATGTAATTTTTATATAATCTTCGGGAATATCGGTTAAATAATTCATTTTCTTCTCGACAGCACAAGTTCCAACCAATCCTTCGCCTAGTTCAATAATTTTATTTTGATATTTTCTCCTGTTATAGGCATATGATGTTATAAGTTCGTAATAGACATGATCTTTTTCATTATCATTCTTAATAAATAAGCCTCCTTGGTTTGCATTTAAATAATCGACTAATTTAATTAAAATATCAGCTGACAAATTTTCTAAATTTTTATCGCTTTGTCTTAATACATTGCTAAATAATGCTATTCCTTCGTTAGCCCATTTTCGTTTTTCTTCTTCAGCATCACGTTTTTGTTGTTTGTCTTCGGCTTCCTTTAAACTGTTTCGCATCTCAAGCAATGAATTACCTAACACATCGTTTTTACCGGCAGGAGTATATTCCGACATAAAATTATTATTCCCTACCTCTTTTGCAAAAACAGCAATTTGCTTTAAAGAGTTAATTAGCTTATTAATAGCAGTTTGTATTTCTCCAAATTCATCTTTCGATTTAATAATAAAGCTTGATGGCTGTTCTCCCTTACTCATACTTTCAACTGTCGATTTTATTTTATTCACAGGAGTAGATATCAGGTAGATAAAATAAAATGTTACTACACTAATAAGTAATAAAGCAAGACTTACAATTATAATAGTACGAATTAATGAAGTACTTATAATTTCTTTTGTTTCTTTCTGTAGATTACTAACAATATTACGAGTTAAATCTTTTGCCTTATCAATATTTTTAATAATAATTAAGCCATTATTAATAACCTTACTTTCAAGTATTAATATTTCTTTTTTTATCTCATTCAAGCGGATATCAGATGCGCTATTGCTTTTTTCCTTTATAAAGAGTTCTTCCTGTTTTAATTTTTGCAGTTTATTAAACATAAGTAAAAACTCGTCATTATAACTTTTACTAACCTGCTTAGTTAATACTAATATTTCGGGGTTAAATATATAAGTCTCATCTTGTTTATTATTCGTATATACATCTTCTATTTTTTTTATTTGATCGTTAAAAAAAATAATTTGAAAATTGTGTTCTCCTTGCCAATATTTTATTTTTTCAATTTCTGAGGCTTTCGATATTTCCATAAAAATATGCATATCGGATCGCAAAAAATATTTAGCTTCAAATATTGCATCAGAAAGAGTAATGCTTTGAACAATATTATTCTCTTTTACAGATATTTTTTTTAATACTAAACTACTCATAGTCCCAATTAACAGCAAAGTAGCTAATATACTAATTGAATATAATAATAATTTAGTACCAATTTTCAAATTACTCAATATGTTTTTCATAAAAATTATTTTAATATAATAAATTTATAATTTGTGCTTTAAAACTTCTACTCATTGTTATTGTTTTCCTCGTCAATATATATCTTATAAATTCTTCTCTATTTCGTTTATCATTTTTTATTCAAAACCTCATCTGATTATTACAGCTCATTTTTAGAGTAATCGGAAAAATAAAAAATTATCTTCTTGGTAAAGAATCTAAATAGTTATTTATAGGATTCTGACTACTTGTATTTTTCGATTTCATCCAATCTATAAGAGGTTGTCTGTAATTAATCGATGTATTATACGGAACAGAATCGTATAAAGAAAACTGATTATCTCCACGAGAATATAGATAATCAGTTGTTAAAACAGTATAAGTACTATCGGAATATATTTGTCTTCCATCTGCCAGGTAATTTCCATTAATTGTAGTCATACCTCCTACTTCTAAATTAGCAATACAATTAAGTAATTCGGCTCCGGTTAAATCTAACTCGTAAATAGAATTCTCGAAAGGTAATAAACCAACAATTGTTTTTAATGTAATATCTCCTTTAATTATATCTTGACGAATTCCACCATCATTAGTAACAGAAATATCGGCATCGGGAAAAGAATAAAACCACGAATCGCAAACCATATTCTTCATTTCTATTGACGATTCTTCTATTGTTTCCGAACAATACCCAATTTTATCCGATAAAACATCATCAACTTTATTTTTCCAATAATCTACAATATTTTGAATAACAGTATCGGAATATCCATTCTTATTACTTACTATGTTGTATGTATCTATTGTTACATTTTCGTCCGATTTATTGTACTGCAACTTTACTTTAACATAATTCTCCATCTTCGACCCGCTTTCTATTAAAAGAATTCCATCAAGCATTTTTAGAACTTTTTTGTGGCAATGTCCACCTCCAATAAGACACACGCCACATTTTTTAGCCACAGGAACTAGTTCTTCCATTTCGTTTTCGCATATATGCCCAATAATAAATAGTACTTCTGCTCCATTATCTTTTGCTATTCCAGAATATTTCTCAATAGCATCGGAATACGAAGTAAATTCATAGTCAACAACATTCTCTGGAAACGTGGTATATGGAGTCGATAAAGACGATAAGCCGATAATTCCCACTTTTACACCATTCGATTCAAGAATAACATAAGGTTTTGCAAACGATGGAATTTCTCCTGTTTGTTTATCTATAATATTTGCCGATATTAATGGAAAATTGATACTATCTAATTGTTGATTTAGATGTTCGACTTTAAAATCAAACTCGTGATTTCCAATAGCAGATAAATCATATCCCATGGCATTCATAACTTCCATCATAGGTTTTCCCTTAAACCATGTTGATATAGCAGGGCCTGTCCACATATCTCCTCCGCTAAGTATCAAAAACTTATCGGAACCATCATAAGCATCATCATTTTTCCACGATGAATAAAGTCCTGGAGCACCATCGAATTCATCTGTTGGTTCCATCCAACCATGTTCGTCGTTAGTATAAAAAACCACAATCTCTTTTATATTATCATCCTTGCTCTCGTTATTAAATGTGCATGATATTGCACTAACGAGTAAAACAAATAGAACAAACTTAGTTATGATATTTTTCATCGATAAAAATATTTATTGTCCATAAAAGGCTTTATTATTACTTAAAAGTATTCTTATATTTATTAGCAAATTAGTTCTGCTAAATAAAATATTATGAATTGAATTTATTATTTTACTTATTTCAATTTTACAGCAATTCCGAATTTACCATATGCTTACATAAAATAATTGTTTCCTACATGAAAATTTAAGGGCATTAATTCAATTGCTATTTTATTATTTTTAGGATTTATTCGTATTTGTCCACCCTCCTGTTTCAATATAAGCACGAGTATTATTTATAACACCACCTGCCCCTATTGTTAACAAAAAAACTTTAATTCTAACTACATCAAAAAACAAAATTGTTTCGAAATTTAACAAATTAGCCCATTGGTCGGGAACATCAGAAACAAATCTTGCGTTATAATAAGCAAAAGTCAGATTCGGGTTTATTCTTAATCTGTCTTTCCACAAATTGCGCTCGTAAGCAACTAAGAACAAACATCCATGACCTGTAGTACGAATTCCATCAAAAGCTCCTACTCCAAGTCCATATTTTAAGCTATTCTTCGAATATTCTTGACCAAATACAGCCTGGTAAATAATCAAAAAAATCACTATTATTACACTATTCTTAACTATTTTCATTTTATTACTTTCGAAAAGTAAAACATCCAATTTTTATATAATAAATTTCTTTAGAAAAAAACTTACCAAAAAGGATTTTTAAAAATATATTTTAAAAATCGAAGTTGAGCAATTAAAATAGTCTGTTCTGTATAGCAAGAAGGTAAATAATTGCTTTACAAAAACTATATCGACATAAAAATAATGATTTACATTAATTAAGCAAAGCAAAAATTGATAAAACTTTTACAATTACGAAGTCTAGTAAAATAATTTGCGAGCGCAAATCACAAAAAACTTATAATTGATTCGTTGCAATATTGTATAAAGAATAAAGGTTTAATTGTTTTTGCCTATTGTTTAATGCCAAGTCATTTACATATGATATGCAAGGCAGAAGGCAAAGTGTCTTTATCGGATGTTTTGCGTGATTTTAAGACATTCACATCAAAAAATGTAATTAGTCAAATACAAGAAGAGCCCGAGAGCAGAAGAGAATGGATGTTAGAATATTTTTCAAAAGCATGTTTGCATCTGAAAAAAAAGCAAAATTATAAAGTTTGGCAAGATGGTAATCAGACAAAAGAAATATTTAGCACTTCTTTTTTGTATGAAAAATTAGAATATATACATAATAATCCTGTTCAGGATTTAAGGATTTAAGGATTTAATAGTTGAAAAAGCAGAAGATTATTTATATAGTTCTGCAAGAAATTATGCAGAATTAGATAGTTTCCTCGATGTTTTTGTACTAGATCATAAACCACTAATTCAAAATTGGAAATGATTGTTTTCGATAAAGGCACCTTTCTTTAGTTTACGGACTTTTGGTGCGAGTTTTTCGTAATTTACAATGTAGATATAATTGAAAAAATAAGCCGATAATTCTTTTGTCAGTATTTTTTACGTAAGTTGTAAGTATTGTAATGTTTCATTGTTCCGAGATATGAATTCATTGCGCTTATGAATAATTCCAATTCTTGTTTTGTAAGTTTTTTCTTTTCTCTGATTATTTTATTCCGGTTTTGTATTGCCTGGTAAAAATTATTTTTCGTGCGGCTCGAAATATAAATCCGGCATGATTTAATGATTGTTCCAAGAAATTTTACACCTTTTGAATAATGTTGCAAGTATATTTTATTGGGATGCAATTCTAACGATAGATTATTTTTCAGATAATCTCCGATTAACGGAATAAGTAATTTTAGATATTCTTTATTCTCATGAATAAGAATAAAATCATCAACATATCTTCCGTAATATTTAATTTTCAGCTTCTTTTTTATAAATTGATAAAATCGTTCATGTAAACGTTGCCAAACAATTGCGATGTTAAATTACCAATTGGCAATCCTTTATCTTTATCTGAATGGAACAGGCTTTTTAATTTTGGCAATCCTTTCCAATCTGATTTTTTGCCTTTAATAATGCAATTTTTTGTTGGTTCATTGTAAATTACTTTTTCAATAAGGTAATACATTAATTCAAGGTCAAATTAAATTCCAGCCTTTGGCTGGCAGGCATTCCGGCATTTTCCCAGTTTTGTTTTTATTTTCGTATATAAAATATTCCTGTCCATAGCCATGAAATAACCTTTTATATCGAGTTTTAAGATATAGCAATCTGTTTTGTAATTATTTGAGCATGAACGAATGAATTTGTTAATTCGTTTAATTGTATATGATGTTCCTTTTCCTATGCTGCAACTATAGCTATCGTTAATAAAATAGCGTTCAAAAATTGAATTTAAATGATTAAAAATAAGATGATGTACAATCCTGTTACGGAAATTTTCGGCAAATATTTCTCTTTGTACCGGTTTAAAGTTAATAAAACATATGCTGGGTTTAATTTCATAGGTTCTGGTATTGATTTCTTCAAGTAGTTCAAGTAGTTTAAATAATTCGCTTTCGTAATTTAGTTCGAATGATAAAGCATTTAAGGTGTTTCTTTTATTTTTACGTGCTTCATAATAGGCTTTAAAAAGGTCTGTAACAGGGATACCTTTATTATGAGTCTGAAATAATGATAATTGTTGCATGTTTATATTTTATAAATTAGTGAGAGCGTGGACTTGAAGCCACACTCTCACAGTAAAAAACCAGTCCTTTAAGCACCTAAGCGAGAATCCGCGCGACTTATAGTAGTGGCGCCGGTACACATCGGCGTTGTTGTAGTTCAGGTTGCAGTTGTACGCGCCCGTACTACTGAATTCCGTACTACTCCACCAGTAGCCGTTGTTGCCGGCATTGTTGAACGAACCATCGCTGTAACCCCGGCTGCCACCCGGAAGAGCTGTAAAACCATATATATATAAGTTCCGTTACCATCACTATTCCAGCCACTGGTAGATTTTAAGGCTGTGCCTTCTGTGCCACTATGCCCGTCGTTTGAAATAGAATTTACTAATTCAGCCCACTCTGCATCGCTTGGCAAATGCCAGCCATCGGGGCAGGCTCCCTGTATGCCGCCCGGGTTGGCAGTACTGCTTACAGCACCATTCATGGCTGCTGCCCATGTATATAATGCACCGTACTGGCTATTATTATAATAACAATAAGCATCATCGGTATTATTGTCGCCCAAATTTGCCCAGGCTGTATTGTATGTAACTAAAGGTATGGCTATACCATCTGCATAATGTGTTGTTTTAAGGTTTTCGGTCATCCAGATTTGGTTACCGATTTGAACTACTCCATACTCATTGCCCTCGTAATCGCTTACAGAAGTTCCGATGATTGTAAAATTCACTTCATTACCATAAGTCGTACCATTTGTATTTGTAGCATAAGAACGTACATAATTTTTATATTCACGGGGTGACTTGAAGTCACCCCGTGAGTATATTTTAAAAGTGTTTAAATGTGTGGTTGTATTTTTTCCAAATTGCACGTCAGTGCAAAAGAGCGCAGCAAGAAAATGTTTTTTGTCATTAAAAACTGAACCAATCAAATTAAAACAAATTCGCCGTCAAACCGAGATTATTTTTCATTAATTATTTCTTTGTCGAAATGAGATGAAGTTACTTGAATTCTCTTTTTTTGCATTATTTGTAACTACCCAACAAAGAACATAAAACAAAAAAATAAACTTAAATTATCAATTCAGTTTTTTTGCAACTTCATCTTTATAATTTCTTCCTATGGTAATTTTTCTATCTCCTATCTGAACGTAAGCAGATGTAAAAATATCAACCTTCGATATATTTATAATATATGATCGGTGTATTCTTGCGAAATTCTTCGATAGTTCTTTTTCGACATTACTAAGGCTTTCGTAACAAACTATAGTATAATTAATTGTATGAACCTTTATATAATTATCGAGACTTTCGATAAATAGGATATCTGTAAATTTTATTTTATAATTTTTTTTATCGGCTTTTAATACAATATAGTCCTTCTCGGAAATTTCGATATTTTCTGTTTGTTTATTCGTTTTTACTTGCAACAGGAATTTATTAATAGCTTTCAGAAATCGTTCAAAAGATATTGGTTTAACTAAATAATCAATAGCATTAAGGTCAAAAGCATCAATAGCAAAATTCCGATAAGCTGTGGTGAATATTACTTTAGGCGGATTTGATAGGGACTTTAAAAATTCAATACCCGAAATACCCGGCATATTAATATCGAGAAACAGCAAATCGATATTTTCGTTGTTCAATATATTTATAGCATCAACAGCTTTCGTAAAACCTTGAACACATTCGATATTATCGAATCTGTCGATATGCTCCTGTATTACCTTAATAGCAATTGGTTCGTCGTCGATAATTATACTTTTATATTTCTTGGTATTCATCTAACTTAAATCAATTTCTAGTTTAACATTAAAAGTATTTCCATCATTTTTTATGTCTAAATTATATTTATCACGATAAATTAATTTTAATCTCTCTTTAATATTATTCATACCTATCCCCCTACCTTCCTGATTCAAATATTTATCATCATCTAAAATAAAAATACTATTTTCTATCTCGAATTTCAATTTTCCATGATTAATAAACATCATAATATTAATAAAACTCTCTTTTCGATTATTAAATCCATGTTTAAAGGCATTCTCAATAAATGGGAATAATATTAACGGAGCAATTTCTATATTACTTATTTCTTGTGGAAAATTTACTTCTACATTAAAATCCTCATCATGTCGGACGCGTTCGAGTTCAATATAATTTTTTATAAATTTTATTTCGTTTTCCAACAAGACTTTCTTCTTATCGCATTCGTAGAGCATATAATCTAACAAATCCGACAGTTTAATTATCACATCCCGCGAACTATCGGGGTTTTCTTTAACTAAACCATACAAATTATTCAGCATATTAAATAAAAAATGCGGATGAATTTGTCCTTGCAAGAGTTTTAAGTTTGCTTCTTTTAACTTTATTTCGCTTAATTGTTTTTGCTTTTCAATATTATCATTCTCAATTAATCTTCGATACGATTCTTTAATAAAATGAATAACTACCGCCACAATAACTATTAAATAATTACCAACAATTAAAATTATAACATCGCTGCGCTGAGGAACTATTAGATTAGGTAAATTATAAGCGCTATAGGCTAGAATTACAAATACCGAAAAAGAAATTACCCATAAAGTAAAAACAAAAACTGCAAATAATAAATAAACAAAATAAAATATTTTACCTTCAAATAAATACCTAGGAATTAGATAATTATTAATTGTTAATGTAACAAAATAACTCACAACAATTAAAAAGCTAACTAATACTAACCTTATCTGAAAATCATAATTTCTATTACTAAAAATAAAAAACATTAAAATGGCAGCTATTATCCAATATATTGCATGCCATAAATAATTACTTTTATTTATAAATAAATTATATATTTTTTGGTCCTTCATATATTATATCAAAGATACTACATTATATTATTCGATTATTTATAAGTATTATATTTTATGTGAACAACAGGTTTAACACCCTTAACAGAAATACGGCATTTAGACATAATGACTTGCTATCCGGAATACAAAACTGTACCTTGGCATAAATATTTTTTTTATCCGGTTTATAGTTAATAATATTGATTTAATATTAATTAAAACATATAAAATTATGCTAATAGATCATTTATTTTTGGGAGGTATTTATTTTATGCTTCCAATTTATGTTATGTGGATTATTGTATTATTCTTTACAATTAAATTCATTGTAAATTACTATTCGGAGAATAGAAATCTAAAAAAACTTGCTAAACAAAATTCTTTAATTCTTTTTATTGGAAGCTTTGCTTTTCTAATTGGAATACTAGGTCAGGTTCTAGGTTTATATCAAGCTCTGGTTTGTATTCAAACCGCGGGAGACATATCGCCGGCACTTATTGCTGGTGGACTAAGCGTTTCGCTAATAGCTCCAATGTATGGATTTATCCTATTCATTATATCAGGAATAATATGGTATATTTTTAGAAGTCTTATAAAAAGATAGTATCATATTTCTAAAGGAAACAGGCATTCTAAAATTTAATGTCTGTTTCCTTTTAATTAATATTTCATAACTTCACACCTAAAATAATAACATCATCAATCTGGTCTAAATCGCCTTTCCAATTACTAAACTGTTTGTCTAATATTTGTTTTTGCTCGGCCATTGGTTTTGTTGATATTTCTAAGAGCAGTTTTTTTAATTTTTTACTTTTAAACTTCGATTCTTGGGGACCTCCAAATTGGTCGGCATAACCATCGGAAAAAATATAAATAATATCATCTTTTTGGATTTTAATTTCATGATTCTCGAAATCATTTTTTTCTTTATAATAAATACCTATAGGCATTCTATCGGCTTTATATTGAATCATTTCGTTGTTTCTGACTAGACACAGCGGATTAAATGCTCCGGCATATTCAATAATATTTTTATTCTTATGCAGTACACATAAAGCCATATCCATACCATCTTTATTCTCGCCTTCTTTACCTCTTTGATGCAAAGAGAATTTTATCTTCTCGCGCAATAATACTAATATTCTACTTGCCGTTAAATCATCGTTTTCGTTTCCGAATATTTCGTTCAAGGATGATATTCCCAACATACTCATAAAAGCTCCAGGCACACCATGTCCTGTACAATCGGCAGCAGTAAAATATATTTTATTTTCGTCTTCGGCAATCCAATAAAAATCGCCACTAACTATATCGCGCGGTTTATACAAAATAAAATAATCGGAAAATGCTTTCTCAAAATGATCTTTTAATGGAAGAACAGCCTTTTGAATTTTACTTGCATAATTTATACTATCGGTAATCTCTTCTTTCTGAACTATAATTTCATCTCTCTGCGTTTCTATCTCTTCGGCCTTTTCCTGAATCTCAATAGTACGTTCTTTAACTTTTTGTTCTAGAATCTTCTTATCATTAATCAGCTTCCTTTCTCTGATTTTTGCTATTAAGGTAAATATGCCGATAACAACAAGTCCAATTAACACATAAAACCATATCGATTCTGTAAATGGAGGTTTAATTTGAAACTCTAAAGATTTTATTTCACTTACATTACCCCAAATATTTTTAGCACGAATAAACAAAGTATAATTCCCTGACTTTACATTAAGATTAATATCTTGATTTGTAGTCCATTTTGTCCAATCGTTCATCAAACCTTCGACATAATATTGATATTTTGTCGAATTTTGCTTTATATAATGTGGGGCAATAATATTTATATAGATGGTTTTATTTTCGGAATCGAATGTCAGATCCGAAAGATCAAAATTTAAGCCTTTATCGTTATTTATTCTATTAAAATATACATTAAAATTATAATCGGGTTTATCGATCTGAATATGATTTATTTTAAATATTTGATTATTATTATTAATTATCCATAAATTATTATTGCTATCTGAAATAATTGACGATATATTATCGAATAATTTTAAAAAGTCCACTTCTTGCTCTGTCCATTCTTTATTTGAGTTTAAACATTCCCAATTGTTTTTTAATTTTAACCAAGGAATACTCGGCTGATCAATTAAGAATCTATATCCGGATTGAGTAAAAAAATTACTTTTTGAATAAATATCAAAAGATTTCGTTTCCGGAACATAATAAAAAAGACCATTTTCGAGAAAAACAAATAATGTATCATTCACATAATCGAGTTTAAATTTCTCAGAAAAATCTGTTTTAATAGTGTACTTCTTTTTATTCGATAAAGAGCCTAAAGAATCGACAGAGAACTTATAAACAATATCATTACTACCTATCCACAGCTCCGAATTATTTATAACATTTATTGTATATACAGGTTTGTTAAAATCGGCATTCATATTTTCCGATTCCCATTTTTCGTTATCGTATTTTATAGTAAATATCCCATTATTTGTAGCAATAAGATACTTCCCCAAATAAGTATTCATACTAATTTGATGAATATACTCACAATCAATAATTTTTGTAACCTTATATTTTTCAATACAATACAAGCCAATATTAGAACCAACCAAAATACCATGTTCTGTTGAAACTATTTGGTTACATTTATCATTTAAGCCTTCAATTTTCTTATATATATAATTTATCGATTTTAATTTACTAACAGTTTTCTTAACATATCTTGTTTTTGGTTTTTTAACTATTTTTTTCGGACTTGTAGTTTCTTCTTTTGGTTCAATTTTTTCGGGTTTATCTTTACTAAATAATCGCGAGAATAATCTCTTTGTTTTTTTCTTTGTTTCAGTTTCGTCTTCGTCACTTTTAGCTATTGGACTTACTTTTGTTCGTAACAATTTAGGTCTTGTTTTTATCCATACTTCAATCTCGTTAAAATCTTTAACTTCCGACAAATAGAAGACTCCTTCGTTTGTAGCAACATACAACTCATTATTATGAATTCCCGATGATATTAAATTTCCTTTTAATCCGGGATAAGTACTATAATCTCGTATTGGAATATTAAAATCTACCCTACTAACTCCAAACTCATGAGTTATCCATAAACCATTATTATTATCGAGCCCTAAAGAATATATCTCGTCATCGGGCAGTCCATTTTGATAGTTTACGGTATAAACAATTTTCCCGGTTTTTTTATTTACAATCTCAACTCCACCATACAATGTTCCGAAAGCATAAAGCGAATCCGAAATAATCTGCCCATCGGCAAGAACACTCTCTTTTAGATACCCTTCGTCGTTTATATCGTAATTATAATATTTTATACCATCGAAAGTATAAAGCTTATTATCATCGGTACCAACAAGCACTCTACTTTTACTATAAGGCAAACTAAAAAGTATCTCGCAATTTTCGGTATAAAAACCTGTAACAATAGGAAAGAGTGTATCACTTTCTAATCTATAAAGTCCTTTGCCGGAAACATTAAAGAAAGTATTTTTGTAGGTTGTAAACATTCCTGTATAATGCTTCCCTGTATTTGCTTCCCAACGTGTAAATTTAGTAATATCTTTTAACGAATGTCGCGAAATAGTCTCATCGCCGTAGAAAAATATTGTCGAATCTCGAAAAATAATTTTTGTTATTAATCCTAAATCACAAGTGTCGGAAGATAATGATACATACTTAATAAATCCTTTCGAATCTCTTTCGAGATAACCATAATTATTATTTGCCCCTACATAAACCTTATTATCAATAGGATTCTTTTTAAGAGCAAAAGGGATATGTGGAATTTTTACTAATTCCCAATTCTGACCATCATATGCAATAATACCACGTCGATTAGCAAATAGCATAACATTTTCTTCGTCTTGACTTATTGCCCAATTTTGTGTCTCTATTTCTTTACTTTCTTTAAAATTTGTAATGTAAGGAGTACCTTCTTGTGCAATTGCAGATGACAAATAAAATATCGAAACAAAAAGGTATACACTCAATTTTACAATCCTACTTTTCATAACAACCACAATTTATATTAAACCCGAGTTATTAGTAACAAATTGATAAGTTATGACATTTTTTTAAAATAGGGTTTTAAATATTGATATTTTTTAGTACTTATACAATAGCAAATTTGCTTAAAAATATTAGCCTAAATTCAATATAAAATTAGTCCCTGTCTTTTAAAATAAATTATTATGGAAATTGAACATATAAAAGCATCCGAATTAATTACAAATAAATGGTCGGGAGGAACAACAACTCAACTAGCCATTTATCCGAAAAATTCAGAATATAAAAAAAATAATTTTTTATTTCGCTTAAGTACTGCTACAGTCGAATCGGAAGAATCGGAATTTACTAAATTACCCGAAGTATCGAGACAAATAATGATACTTGACGGCAAAATTAAAATTGAACACCAAAATCAATATACCAAAATTATTAACAAATTCGAACAAGACCAATTCTCAGGCAACTGGAACACTAAAAGTTACGGACAAGCTACCGATTTTAATTTAATGACAACAAAAAAAGTAACAGGCGAAATTAGAACAATTACATTAGTAAATTCATCAATAATTACTATAAAAAAAGATATTGATTTTTATGGATTATATATTTATACCGGCAAAGCAAAATTATTAATCAATAATGAAACTCTTACAGTAAAAAAAGGAGATTTTTTTAATTTGTTCCCCGAAAATTCTGAAGCAACACTTAAAATAAATACCAATATAAAAATTGAAATAATATTATCAGAAATTAAACTTAATAAACAACACTAATTAGAACTTGTTCTTAAAGTTAATAGACAACTCAAGGTTTAAATATATTAGAAAGATAAAAGCTAAATTGTGCAATTTTTAATAAAATTTATTGCTGATTAATTTGAAAAAAATAAATAATTTAAATTTAAATTACAAAAAACTTTCAGATGAAATAAATAACATTAACTTTGCACACTAAAATTAAAATGTAATTATGAAAACAGGAAAAGTAAAATTTTTTAATGATTCAAAAGGATTTGGATTCATTCAAGAAGATGATTCAAAAGAAGAATACTTTGTACACGTTTCCGGATTAATAGACGAAATTCGTGAAGATGACATGGTAGAATTTGAACTTAAAGAAGGAAAAAAAGGATTAAATGCAGTAAATGTCAAAGTAATTTAATATTTATTATTTAACTTTTATTCATCTAAAAAAAAACCTGCTATAATGCAGGTTTTTTTAGATCAACAATCTTTCTCCAATATTCTTTAAAAGTAAAACATAATACAATTTAATAAATCACTGCACTCGTAATTACTACTCAGCCAAAACAGCTAGCTAATTATTAATAATATCTTAAAATTCAAAATTAGTCTAAAGTTTTTTAAAAACTTAATGTAGATTTTTTTGTCATGCACCAAAATATAATATACATTATATTTATTCACAAACACCTTAAGCATTAATTTACAACAACTTACTCCCCAAGTTAGTTTTTTTTGATGTTTTATTAAAAAAAACATCAAAATTTTATTGTTATTTTATATATTTTTATGATATTTGTAATCATTACAATTTTATTATTTAAACAAATACTGTAATTTTAAAACTAAAAAACATGGAAACATTAATAGGCAAAAAGGCACCTGAATTCAAGGCAAACGCAATAGTTAATGGAAATAAAATAGTTGAAAACTTTTCGTTAGAGCAGTATAAAGACAAAAAAGAAGTAATCTTTTTCTTTTATCCTCTTGATTTCACATTTGTATGTCCGACAGAATTATTAGCATTTCAAAGAAAAATTGAAGAATTTGAAAAACGGAATGTTGCAGTAGTTGGCTGTTCAGTAGATTCCGAATTTTCGCATCTTGCATGGCTACAAACCGATTTAAACAAAGGAGGTATTAAAGGAGTAAAATACCCAATAGTATCTGATTTATCTAAAACTATAGCAGAAAACTATGGTGTTTTAGCCGGAGAATATGAATACAACGAAGATGGAACAATAAAATTCATTGGTGCACCGGTTGCTTACCGAGGTTTATTTTTAATAGACAAAGAAGGAATTATTCGTCATTCGGTAATTAACGATTTACCTTTAGGCAGAAGCATCGACGAAGCTATAAGAATGGTTGATGCTTTACAACACTTCGAAAAATATGGAGAAGTTTGTCCTGCCGACTGGAAAGAAGGAGACGATGCCATGAAAGCAACTCAAAATGGAGTAGCAGATTACTTAAGTAAACACTAACTAACAAAAATAAAATTTGTAACTTGTACAACTAATATAAAACTAAATATCATGAAAATTAACAAATACGAAGACATCTCTCAAATAGACCGAGAAGCGAAGAAAGATTATATTGACAGACATTCGGCATTCATTCATTGTGAAAAGTCAGCTGTAAAAAGCAAAAAATTTAAAGTAAAAGTAAAAGTTGGGGACGAATATCCTCATCCCGATGATCCTGACCACTATATTGCATGGGTTCAGTTATGGAATAGCGAAAAAATGTTAGCCGAAGCAAATTTTATTGAAGGTGCACTAGGCAACGAAGCAAACAACTTAGAAGTTGATTTCTATATTGTTCCTCAAAAGCATCTTAAATTAACTGCTCAGGCTTTTTGTACTAAGCACGGATTATGGCAAAGCGAAGAAGTCATTGTAGAAGTAACAGAATAAAATAACAATAGGTAGTAGTTAAACTTTACTACTACCTATATTTTGTATTAGAAAATTATTAATTCAAAAAAAAAAATGCTTTCACCAAAACTAGAACACGAACTAAATAAACAAGTAAATGCCGAATTATATTCTGCATACCTGTATTTATCAATGTCTGCATACTTAGAAACTATCAACTTATCGGGTTTTGCAAACTGGACAAAAATCCAATTCGAAGAAGAACAATCACATGCAATGAAACTTTATGAATACATTATTAGTCGTGGAGGAAAAATTGTTCTCGAACAAATTGATAAACCTAAAAATAAATGGACAGGAATTATTAATGTTTTTGAAGAAATTTTAATACACGAACAATTGATTACATCTTTGATTAACAATCTGGCAGACGTGGCTATTACGGAAAAAGATCACGCAACCGGAAATATGCTTCAATGGTTTATAAACGAACAAGTTGAAGAAGAATCTAATGTTTCAGAAGTTCTAGACCAACTTAAACTTATCGAAGGGAAAGGCTCAGGACTATTTATGTTAGACCGCGAAGCAAAACAAAGAAGCTTTGCTCCAACTACTTAATCTTTAACTAAAAACATTATTAACTATTCGTTTTAAATAAATAAATAAACATAAAATAATGGAAAACATAAACGAAAAAAAAGGAATGCCTCTATTAGGAGATAGCTTTCCTGAAATGAAAGTTCAAACAACTCACGGAATATTCAATTTACCATCTCAGTACAAAGGAAAATGGTTTGTACTATTTAGTCACCCTGCAGATTTTACCCCAGTTTGTACTACAGAATTTGTAGCATTTCAACAGCGTTACGACAAATTCCGCTCATTAAATTGCGAATTAATTGGTCTAAGTGTCGATCAAGTATTTTCTCACATAAAATGGGAAGAATGGATAAAAGATAATATGGATATTCAAATAGAATTCCCAATTATTGCAGATACCGGTGCTGTAGCCGAAGAACTAGGAATAATTCATCCCGGAAAAGGCACAAATACAGTAAGAGCTGTATTTGTAGTCGACGATAAAGGAAAACTAAGAACTATGCTTTATTATCCACAAGAATTGGGTAGAAATATGGATGAAATATTAAGAATAGTTGAAGCAATGCAAATATCAGACAAAAATGGAGTTGCTATGCCTGCAAATTGGCCTAATAACGAATTGTTAAACGACCATGTTATTATTCCTCCGGCTAGCGATGTTAAAACCAAGCAAGACAGACTTAACAAAGCAAAAGCCGGCGAATTTGAATGTTACGATTGGTGGCTTTGTCATAAAAAGCTTTAATTACTATCTATTTTAAAGGGTACAATAGTACCCTTTATTGTACCCTTTTAAAATAATATAAAACAACATAATCATCAAAACAATGGATTTATCGGTAAAATATTTAGGATTAACTTTAAAAAACCCGATTATTATTGGGAGTTCAGGCTTAACTGATGCTGTAGAAAAAATTAAAAATTTAGAGAAATTTGGAGCAGGAGCGGTTGTTCTAAAATCTCTTTTCGAAGAACAAATTCTTATAGAAATGGGAAAAAGCGCTAATCAGGATTACCACGATTATCCCGAAGCTCACGATTATGCTCGCTATTATACAAAAGAAAAGAACACAGCTGATTATTTAAATTTAATTAAAGAATCTAAAAAAGCTGTTAATATTCCAATTATTGCAAGTGTTAATTGTGCCAATAGTAAAGAATGGGTTTCTTTTGCAAAAAAAATTGAAAATGCCGGTGCTGATGCTTTAGAAATTAATGTTTCGTTATTACCTTCAGATATTAATGTTAGCAGTGCCGAAAACGAAAAGATATATTTTGATATTATCTCTGAGGTTAGAAAAAATACAAAAATTCCAATTGCCCTAAAAATGAGTAAGTACTCAGCCGGCTTAGCTCAACTAATTCAAAAATTAAGTTGGACAAAACACATAGATGCCTTTGTTTTATTTAACAGATATTATAATCCAGATATTGATTTAAATAAAATGAAAATTACTTCATCTAACATACTAAGTACACCGGAAGAAATATCTACATCTTTACGATGGATTGCCCTATTAAGCAAAGAAATACAATTGCCATTAATAGCTACAACCGGAATTCATAATAGCGAAGGCGTAATAAAACAAATACTTGCCGGAGCTCAGGCAGTTGAAATAGTATCGACTATTATGATAAACAAAGCAAGCTATATTCCTGAAATAATTAAAGGTATTGAAGATTGGATGACTAAAAAGAATTATAGCTCTTTATCGGATTTTAGAGGCTTAATGAGTTACGACAAATCGAAACACACAGTTGCATTTGAACGTGTGCAATTTATGAAGTATTATTCAGATATTAAATAATATAATAATTAATTATTATGACTAAAACACTAAAAGGAACAAAGACAGAACAAAATCTATTAAAATCGTTTGCAGGAGAATCGCAAGCAAGAATGCGCTACGATTATTTTGCCAAGCAAGCAAAAAAAGAAGGTTACGAGCAAATATCTGCAATATTTACCGAAACAGCTTTAAATGAAAAAGAACATGCAAAACGGTTTTTTAAATTTCTCGAAGGAGGTCCTGTTGAAATAACAGCTACTTATCCTGCCGGAAAAATTGGCACTACACTTGAGAATTTGAAAGAAGCGGCTAATGGCGAAAACGAGGAATGGACTGAACTATATCCTGAATTTGCTAAAATCGCCAAAGAAGAAGGTTTCAACGAAATTGCAACTGCCTTTAATATGATTGCTAAAGTAGAAAAAGCTCACGAAGAAAGATATAAAACATTATACGAAAATATTGAATCGGGGAAAGTTTTTAAACGAGGAAATAAAATTATTTGGAAATGTAGAAATTGCGGTTATATACATGAAGCTGAAAATGCACCGGAAATATGTCCGGCATGTTTACATCCTCAATCTTATTTCGAGATAAAAGAAAGCAATTATTAATTTAAAAACAAAGTATTATGAAAAAGTACGAATGCACAGTATGTGGTTGGGTTTACGACCCTGAAGTAGGAGATCCTGATGGAGGAATAGCTCCAGGAACAGCCTTTGAAGATATTCCCAGTGATTGGGTTTGTCCTGAATGTGGCGTAGGAAAAAACGACTTTGAACTTGTTGAAGAATAAAAACTACTAAACATGACACATTTAAAACCGGGGGATATAGCCCCCGGATTTTCAGAAGATAACAATGATATTAAAATTTCATCATTTGAAAAATTTAAGGGGAAAAGACTAATTATATATTTTTACCCTAAAGACAACACTCCCGGCTGCACAGCAGAAGCTTGTAATTTAAGAGACAATTACCAAACTCTACGTGATAATAAATTTGAAATAATTGGAATAAGCCCCGACAATGATAATTCTCATCAAAAATTCAGCTTAAAATACAATTTGCCGTTTGAATTAATTTCTGACCCCGAAAAAAAAATAATTAAAGCATATGGTGTTTGGGGAGAAAAAAAAATATTTGGAAAGATTACCGAAGGTGTTTTTCGAACAAGCTTTATTATAGACAAAAATGGAAAAATCGAAAACATATTTAAAAAGGTACAAACTAAAAATCATGCTCAACAAATATTAGATAAACAATAACAATTTCAGAAAGTGACAGAATTATTCAATACATATAATAGTATTGGCAAAAATATTTCAAATCGAATAAAATATTTCAAATCGGTTTGGGATGATGCCGATGAAAAAAAACTATTTCAAGAACTTGCTTTTTGTTTGTTAACACCCCAATCGAAAGCTAAAAATGCTTGGGCAACAATAATAAAATTAACAGAAAACGGTAAATTATTCAAAGGAAATTCTGTTTCTATTGCAGAGGATATGAATTTAGTTAGATTTAGAAATAACAAGTCAAGATATATTGTAAAAGCACGCGAGATATTTTTTAATAACTCTAATGGAATACGGGAAACAATATCTGAGTTTAACTCAGTTTATAAAAAAAGAAATTGGCTAAATAAAAACATAAAAGGCTATGGATTAAAAGAATCGAGCCATTTTTTGCGAAATATAGGATTTGTTGAAGATATTACAATTTTAGATAGACATATTCTTAAAAATCTAAAAAAATATAATGTTATAGCTGAAATTCCAAAATCTCTTTCTGAAAAAAAATATTATGAAATTGAGGATAAGATGAAGGAATTTTCAGAAAAAATAAGTATCCCCCTTGAGCATCTCGATTTAATTTTTTGGTATAACGAAACTAAAGAAATATTTAAATAAATATGAACATCTTTTTAGCAACACTCGAATCGATAGTAATTCTATTAGGAATTGGAATAATCGGTTTTATTATACTATCCCGAAAAATAGTTCCAATATCGATACTTGAAACTATCTCGCCATTAGTTATAGAAGTAGGTATGCCTTGCCTTATTTTCTCAAATATTATTAAAACATTTAATCCCGAAGAAATTTCAAATTGGTGGCAATTGCCATTATGGTGGATATTAACAACTTTAGTGCTTTTAATTTTAACATATCTTAGTACGCTAATTATAAGCAAAAAAAAGAAAGCAGAATTTGGAATAAGTCTATTTTATCCAAATGGTATTTTTATCCCTGTAGCAATTATCATAAGTCTTTTCGGCATAAATAGCATTATTTTATCAAAATATTTCATATTTATTCTAATTTATCCGGTATTCTTTTTTAATACGTATTTTTATTTTTTTGGAGGAAGAAATAAATCAAGTAAAAATCTGAAAAAAATATTTAATCCAATACTTTTGAGTACAATAATAGCCTTAATTATATCACTTACCGGTTATAAGTCTTATGTACCAAAAGTAATTCTTAGCATAACAGATTTAATTGGAGGAATTTCTCTCCCACTTATAATAATATTTATTGGAGGAAATATATATGTCGATTTCAAAAATAGCAAGAGTCTTAAAATAAAGGAATTATCGATATTTATTCTTTTAAAAAATATACTTTTCCCATTAATTATACTCTCATTATTAATTTTAATTAAACCGCCGGTAACAATTGCCTTTTTTATATTTTTATTAAGTGCAATGCCTCCGATAACCACAATTTCTATTGTAGCAAAAGAATATAAAAAAGATGTTGCTTTAGTTAATCAATTTATGGTATCGAGCTTTGTTTTTTCTATAATTACTCTTCCGGCATTGATGTATCTTTTTAATTATTATTTTAAAATATTATGATAGATTGGTTAGAAAAATTTAGTCCTGTAACTCAGGCATTAATAGCAACTTTATTTACATGGCTAGTAACAGCTTTAGGTGCTGCTGTGGTTTTCTTTTTCAAAACAATAAACCGAAAGGTTTTAGATGGAATGCTAGGATTTGCTGCAGGAATAATGATTGCTGCAAGTTTTTGGTCGTTATTGGCACCGGCAATTGAAATGGCAGAAGATTTAGGGATTACTTCATGGATGCCTGCTGTAATAGGATTTCTAACCGGAGGTGCATTTTTATGGATTATCGATAAAATTTTACCGCATCTGCATCTCGGATATAAAATGTCGGAAGCAGAAGGAATAAAAACAAAATGGCAAAAAAGTGTTCTTCTTGTTTTAGCAATTACCTTACATAATATTCCCGAAGGATTAGCAGTAGGTGTTGCTTTTGGTGCTATAGCCTCTGAATCAGCATCTGTTCCAATTACCGGAGCAGTAGTTCTTGCAATTGGTATAGGAATACAAAATTTCCCTGAAGGAGCTGCAGTTTCTGTCCCATTACGCCGAGAAGGATTATCGAGATTTAAAAGTTTCTGGTACGGACAATTATCGGGAATTGTTGAACCTATTGCAGGAGTTATTGGCGCAGCAGCTGTTATGTCTATGACAAATTTTTTACCTTATGCTCTATCATTTGCCGCAGGCGCAATGATTTATGTTGTAGTAGAAGAATTAATCCCGGAAGCGCAACTAAATAGAAATAACGATATATCAACAATTGGAGTCATGATAGGTTTTGCTTTAATGATGTTTTTAGATGTATCGTTGGGATAAGCGGTACTCTACAGTCGGCAGTACACAGTAAGCAATAAACAGTAAGCAGTAAGCAGTAAGCAGTAGGCAGTAGGCAATGAGAAAACTTGAAGACTGAAAACAGTCGACAGTAAGGATATTTAAAAACTAGAAATTGGAGACTGAAGACTTGCGACAGTCAGTTAAACAGAAAAATAAACTAAAAAAATAAAAAATAGGATTTAGAAAATTACAAGCTTATAAAAAATCGTTTAACTTAGCTATGAAAATTTATGAAATAACTAAAACTTTCCCATATGAAGAAAAATATTCCTTAACAAATCAAATAGTAAATCTTTACGCTCTATATGTGCAAATATAGGAGAAGCATACAGAAAACGAATATATTCAAAACATTTTATCAGTAAATTAAGCGATTCTGATGCAGAAAACATAGAAACTCAAATGTGGTTAAATTTCTCCTTCTCATGTAAATATATCAAAAAAGAAAAATATAACGATTTATTATAAAAATCTGAAGAAGTGGGAGACTTATAAATTATATGCTGAACAACCCTGACAAATTTAAGTAAACAGTCGGCAATAGGCAGTCGACAGTAAGAAAACTTAAAGAGTGAAGACTGGAAACCGGAGACTGAAATAAAAAAGATAGAACAAATGAAACTGATAAAGAAAATAATCAATTTTTATATCGATGGGTTTAAAAATTTAGATAAACTCGGAATAAAAATATGGATAATTATTGCTATCAAATTTTTTATCATGTTTGCAATATTAAAAATCTTTTTCTTCCCCGATTTTTTAAATTCTAAATTCGATTCAGAAAACGAAAAAGGGAATTATGTAATAGAAACTTTAATAAAAAATAATTAGTATGGAAACTTTTGACATGTCTTTAGTAGATTGGTCAAGGGCACAGTTTGCTCTTACAGCAATATATCATTGGATTTTTGTTCCGCTTACTCTTGGTTTATCTTTCATTGTTGCTTTTATGCATTCTATATACTATAAAACCAGAGCAGAAAAATGGAAAAACACAACAAAATTCTGGATGAAAATATTTGGGATAAACTTTGCTATTGGAGTTGCAACCGGAATTATTCTTGAATTTGAGTTTGGCACAAACTGGTCTAATTATTCTTGGATAGTAGGAGACATATTCGGTGCACCATTGGCAATAGAAGGAATTTTAGCTTTCTTTCTCGAATCAACATTTATTGCAGTAATGTTTTTCGGCTGGGATAGAGTAAGTAAAAAATTCCATATGCTATCATCTTGGTTTGTTGCAATAGGGTCAAATCTTTCGGCACTTTGGATATTAGTAGCAAATTCATGGATGCAAAATCCGGTAGGAACAGCATTCAATCCTGATACGGCCCGTAATGAAATGATTAATTTTTGGGAAATTATATTCTCACCTACAGCAGTGCATAAATTTTTGCATACAATTTCAAACGGTTATGTAGTAGCATCGTTATTCGTAATTGGTATCAGCGCATGGTTTATTCTTAAAGGCAGACATTTGGAATTTGCTAAACGAAGCCTGCTAATTGCTGCAAGTTTCGGATTGCTATCTTCACTTTTTGTTGCCTTTACAGGTGACGGATCGGCCAATGACATAGCACGAAATCAACCCATGAAATTTGCAGCAATGGAAGGTCTTTACGAAGGCGGCAATGGACTTGGGTTGGTAACTATTGGCATGCTTACACCCGGCAAAAAATACGATAACAATAAAGACGATTATGCCTTTGTATTAAAAATTCCGAATCTTTTATCATATCTTGCTACCAGAGATATTAATGGATATGTTCCGGGCATAAAAAATATTATTGAAGGAGATAAAGAAAATAACTTAATTCCTATTGAACAAAGAATGCAAAAAGGCAAGATAGCTTTAAATACTTTAAAAATATATAAAAGTTCTACCAATAAAGAAACTAAAGCAGAAGCTCTAAAAACTTTTAAAACTAATTATGCTCATTTCGGATATGGTTTTCTTCCCAAGAAAGAATCTGCAATACCAAATGTTCCAATAACTTTTTATAGTTTTCATCTAATGGTAGGCTTAGGTTTTTACTTTATAATGTTGTTTGCTGTAATTTTATTTTTCTCGATAAAGAAAACTATTACTGAGAAAAAAGTATGGTTAAAAATTGCATTATGGTCAATTCCACTCGGATTTATTGCTTCCGAATTAGGTTGGATTGTTGCCGAAGTTGGTCGCCAACCATGGACTATACAAGATATTTTACCTACAATGGCATCAACATCTCATTTAAGTACTTTATCGGTACAAATTACTTTTTGGCTTTTTGCAATTTTATTTACTATTCTGTTAATTGCTGAATTCAAAATTATGATTCATCAGATTAAAACAGGACCAAAAGAAGAAAGGAATTAATTATGTTCGGAAATTTATCATATTTTGAATTACAACAATATTGGTGGATAATTGTATCACTACTAGCATCTTTATTAGTATTTTTAATGTTTGTTCAGGGTGGTCAAACATTATTTGGGCAACTATCAAAAAACGAAAAAGAAAAGTCCCTATTAGTCAATTCTATTGGTAGAAGATGGGATATTACTTTTACTACTTTAGTAACATTTGGAGGTGCTGCATTTGCTTCATTTCCTTTGTTTTACTCAACAAGTTTCGGAGGGGCATACTGGGTTTGGATGATTATCTTATTTAGTTTTATTATTCAAGCTGTATCGTACGAATATCGTACAAAGGCAAAAAATTTCTTAGGACGCAAAATCTATGATACTTTCTTGTTTATAAACGGAATACTGGCAACAATATTAATTGGTATTACTGTAGGAACATTCTTTACAGGTTCCAAATTTTCAGTAGCTAAAATAAATATTACAAACACTGCCGATCCTATTATTTCAAGATGGCAAACTGCAACTCACGGACTCGAAGCTACTCTGAACATTACAAATTTAAGTCTTGGACTTGCAATATTATTTTTATCGCGAGTATTAGCGAGTTTATATTTTATTAATAATATCGACAACGACTCTATAGTAAAAAGGGCTGCAAAACAAGTTAAATTATGTACAATTCCATTTCTTGTATTTTTTATATTATTTGTAGGATTAATTCTCACAAAAGATGGATTTGCAGTCAATCCCGATACAAAAGAAATATTTATTGAAAAATTTAAGTATTTACATAATCTTATAGAAATGCCAATAGTATCAATTATGTTTTTAATTGGCGTTGTTGGTGTATTGTACGGAATTTTTCTCGGAGCTTTTAAATCATCATCTAAAGGTTTTTGGTTTAGCGGAGCAGGTACGGTATTAACAATACTGTCAGTTTTTATATTGGCAGGTTTCAACAACACAGCTTTTTATCCGTCAACATACGATTTACAAAGCTCGCTTACCATACAAAATGCATCGTCGAGTAAATACACTTTAACAGTTATGGCTTATGTATCACTATTAGTGCCATTTGTAATAGCATATATTACATATGCATGGAAATCATTAAATAAGAAAAAAATAAGCGAGACTGATATTAAAGAAGATGACATGGCATATTAAAATATAAAATGAAGATGCTAGATTAATAAAATTTATAAGACAAAAAATGTACTAAAAACATATACTAAAATGGAATATATTAGTTCAATATTATGGATTTTAAGTTGGCCATTATTAATTATTATATCGTATCAACTTGTGTTATACTTATTAAAAAAAAGTAACATTAGCAACAACTTACACTCTACAAAGCAATAAATTTTTATATGCAATAAATGATAGATATGAAAGAAATAGGAAAAATAGACACGTATTTAATTAAACACGGAATAAAGCCCTCGTATCAAAGAATAAAAGTATTCGATTATTTAATTAATAATAAGAATCATCCAACTGTTGATATAATATACAAAAAATTAGTTGAAGAAATACCCACTTTATCTAAAACGACAGTTTACAATACTCTGAAACTTTTTCACGAAAAAAAAATAATAATAATAGTAAATATTGAAGATAACGAAACTCGATTTGATGCTAATATTTCGAATCACGGACATTTTAAATGCATTAAATGTGGGAAAATATACGATTTTGAATTAACCGGAAACGAACTTAATTTTCCTAAACTAAATAATTTTTCAATAGATGAACAACATGTATATCTAAAGGGGATTTGTCCTGATTGCAAATAAACCAGTAGGCAAACTACAGTTTACAGTAGGCAGTAACTTAAAGACTTAAAGACTAACGACTGAAGACTGAAGACTGAAGACTGAAAACAGTCAGTTAAACAGAAAAATGAAATAAAAAATAAAAAATGGAATTTCGATAGTTGCAAGCTTATAAAAAATAGTTAAACTTGCTATAGAAATTTATGAAATAATTAATTTAATACGCAGTTGACAGACTGAGAATTGGAAACTAAAAACTAAAATATTAACACAAAAAGAAAATAAATAATGAAAGCAAAAGAAATTAAACCCGAAATTTACTGGGTAGGTGCAATAGATTGGGATGTAAGAAATTTTCATGGATATTTAACACAAAAAGGAACAACATATAATGCATATCTTATTATTGATGATAAGATTACATTAATCGATACAGTTAAAGCATCTATGACTGACCAATTAATATCAAGAATAAAAGAAATAATTGATCCTTCTAAAATCGATTATATAGTATCTAATCATGTTGAGATGGACCACTCAGGAGCTCTGCCAAAAATGATGGAACTTGCTCCAAATGCCACAATTATAACTTGTCCGAATGGCGACAAAGGATTAAAAGCACATTATAAAAAAGATTGGAATTTTAAAGTTGTAAAAACAGGCGATAAAATTTCGCTTGGAAAACGCTCATTAGAATTTGTTTTAACTCCAATGGTACATTGGCCCGATAATATGGTAACTTATATGCCCGAAGAAAAAATTCTGTTTTCTAACGATTCTTTCGGACAACATTATGCTTCAACAGAAAGATTCGACGACGAATGTGCCGAAGATATTATAATGGAAGAAGCAAAAAAATATTATGCAAATATTGTTCTTCCATACGGGAAACAGGTGCAAAAAGAATTAGAAGCAGCATCTACTCTCGACATACAAATGATAGCTCCAAGTCATGGAATTATATGGAGAAGTAATTTAAACAAAATAATTCCATTGTATAAAAAATGGAGTAAAAACGAAACAATAAAAAAGGCTATTATTGTATATGATACTATGTGGCATTCAACCGAAATTATGGCCAAAAAAATTCTCGAATTATTTGAAGAACACGGTTATAAAACTGCCTTAAGAAATCTTCAGCATACCCATATATCCGATATTATGACAGAAATACTCGACGCCGAATATGTTTGCGTAGGCTCTCCTACCCTAAATTCAACAATGATGCCTTCGGTAGCCGGATTTTTGACTTATTTGAGCGGTCTTGCTCCTAAAGGGAGAAAAGCAATATCTTTTGGCTCGTATGGTTGGGGTGGTAAAACTATGGACGAGATAAATAAATTCTTCGAAAAATCGGAATTTAATATTATTGCAAGCGAAAAAATAAAATATATCCCCGGAGAAAAAGAATTAGAAGAATTTAAAAATATATTATCAGAAAAAATTTCGTAATTTTATTTACATATTTGAATCGTCTCCTAAAAGTTGAAAAACGCAAATTTGAAGATTAGTTTTTGTCTTATAAAAAAAAGAGTTCTGATTTTCAACAATTTTACCCTTTAGGATTCAGGATATAAAAGCTATAAAAATCTTTATTCAATCTTTTGGAGCTAGCTTATATTTTAAATGACATTTTAAAAATTATGGATATGAAAAAATTTAATTCTATAACTAACATTCTTGATTTTGCAATTAAGACCGAACAAGAAGCTATTAATTTTTATTCAGAATTATTTAAAAAGACCAGTAATGACGATATGAAAGAGGCTTATAAAGAGTTTATTCTGGAAGAGCAATCTCATAAGGACAAACTCCTTAAATTAAAATCTGAAGGTAAACTTTCCGGTATTGATGAATCGAAAATTTCTGATCTTAAAATTTCTGATTATCTAACAAAACAAGAGCCTCACGAAAATATGGACTACACAGAATCTCTTGTTATTGCTATGGATAAAGAAAAGGCTGCATATAAATTGTATTCCGATTTAGCAAAAATTACAGAAAACGAAGAATTAAAAAAAATCTTTAAATTTCTTGCTACCGAAGAAGCAAAACATAAGCTTAAATTCGAGACAGAATATGATGAGATTATTCTAAAAGATAACTAATAATAAAAAAGACCATTGATTAAAATCAATGGCCTTTCTATATCATATCTATATAATGAAATACATATTTACAATTAAGTAAATATTATCTGTGTGTTTTCACCACCTGCTTTTTCATAAAACTCACCAATAGTTAAAACAGCTGAAACTTCATCAGACAAATCTTCTTTAGTTAGTTTAAACATATCCATTGCTAACTTACAAGCATATATCTCGCCCCCACCAGCAGTAATCATCTCAAGAAACTCATCAACAGGAGGGATATCAAGATCTTCCATTTGTTTTTTCATCATTGCAGAAACACCAGCTTCTACACCCGGCAATGTTCCTAATAACGTAGGGAAAGGCAAACCTCCAGGCATACGCATCCCCGGATTACCTGTTGTAGATGTATGCAATTTTTTCATTTGTTTTTTTGTAATAGCATCAAGACCAAAAAAAGTAAAGAATACTTTAGCTTCAATACCTTCCATTACGGCACCATTAGCCATTACTAATGTAGCATAAACATCTTCAATACTTGCTTTTGCACAAATTATACATACTTTTTTTAATGGTTTATCTTCTTTATTCATAACATCTTTATTTAATTACCTAAAATATAATTACTAAATTATAATATAAATTTTTTAATGTAACATTGAATTACATTATACACAACTAGAAGGCTTAGGTATTCCTGCATATTTAGATGATAATTTCAAAGGACCTCCAGGAAACAACTTATACAATCCTTTAATATCTGTTATTCCCGATTTTCCGACTTTTCTAATAGTTAGCCCCTCACCTGCAGCATTTTTTTCGCGCAAGTATTCAAGAACTTCAAAATGTTTATCAGTAAGTTCAATATTATCTTCTTTTGCAATTTCTATTGCAATTTTTTTTGTCCATTGCGATGCATCATTTAAGTATCCATCTTCTGTTATGCTAACTGTTTTACCAGCAATTTCTTTTTCTGCCATAGTTTTATAATTTTAAATTATTAATTTTTATTAACAAATTCCTTCATGAAACTAATCATAAATCCCATAGTTTGTTTCATTTCGGGTTTACCCATTTCACGCACTAGTTTAAATATCGAGTATTTAGGAATATTCTCTTTATCCATTGATGTATATACATCAACAGCATTATTTACAGTATTTAATACTTCTGTTTGCGATAGTTTATCGAGAGTTTTTAAAATATTAGGAATATTCTCTGCAAATTTATTAACATCCTCACTCGAGTATGTTGTTACAACTTTATCAATTACATTTCCTAAAGAAAGAATAAACTCAAAGTATCCCTTCTCATTTAATATATGTAATTGTTTTGTAGCATCAATTATCATTTCGTTAACTAGAGGAGCGGCATCTTTTGCAAAATCGCTAGCACTCTCGAACATAGAAACTACCGAGCTGATATTTTTTATATTCTTTATTAACTTTATTACTAATATTTTTATCTCGTCTAAATCAAATTCTACTTGCTGATTTTCTAATTCAGTTACAGAATAATCAAACATATCTTTTCCTATAATCGAGAAATCAGAAATTAAGTCTTCAACAGCATCAGATTTTATGCGTTGCTGACTAACATGATCTAAAACCAAATCCATTTTACGATTAAGCTCATTTATTTGAGCCTGCATATTATTTGTATCCATATCGATTCCTTTACGAGTTTACTCTTTTCTTTCCAGCCATAGTCATTTCTGCTTCAATTGGCATTTCTTTACCACGTAGTAAAATATGCCAGTAAATCCATCTAAACATTATTTTACCATAGTGATTAATTTTAGTATTTTTTAACAATCCGAAAGGCCCAATTCCGGGCAAAGGGAATGTTCCGGGCAAAGGTTCAGTATCATAATTAAAATCAATAAAGGCTCCCTTTCCATATCCGGTTTCTATATAGCAATTAGCATGACCATCAAATTTTGCCATTAGCTCTCTCCCATCAATAGCACTCATTAAGTTATCGAATAATATCTCGGCAGAAAAATGAGCTACCGAACCTGCCTTTGATGTAGGAATATCGGAAGCATCTCCTAATACAAAAACATTTTCGTATTTTTTCGATTGTAAAGTATGCTTATCTGTAGGTATAAAATTAAGATCGTCGCCCATACCACTTCTTTCTACCATATCTGCTCCCATATTTACAGGAACAATACTAAGAACATCAAAAGGAACTTTTCTTTCGTCGTATGACACTAACTCCTTTTTGTCATTATCAATACTTTCTATATAAAAGTCGGGTATTACTTCTATATTTTTTTCAGAAAGCAATTCGCTAAGCATCTTAGTAGCAACAGGTTTAGTAAAAGCTCCAGGTAAAGGAGTTACTAATTTAATATTTACTTTATCGCGCATTCCTTTTTTAGCAAAAAACTCTTCTGCCAAACAAACAAATTCAATAGGAGCTACAGGGCATTTGTATGGGAGTTCTGTTATTGCCATCACCAATGTCCCTCCTTGCCATGATTTAAAATATTTTTGTAAAGCAACAGCACCCTCTACTGTGTAGAAATCAAAAATATTTTTCATCCACAATTTATCTTTTAATCCGAGAGTTTCTTCCGGACAAGTTTTTGTTCCTGTTGCTACAATAAGAAAATCGTAATCAATAGAAAGTCCATCTTTTAACAATACTTGGTTATTTTCTCCTTCAATTTTTTCAATATCCTCATAAATAACATTTACTCCGGCCGGAAAAAAATCACTCTTTGCTTTTATTACATCTTGCTTTTTATAAATCCCGAATGGAATAAATAAAAAACCAGGCTGATAATAATGAGTTTTATGCTTATCGATAACTGTTATACCCCACTCTTCTCTATCTAAAGCTTTGCGGAGTTTATTAGCCATCATTGTTCCTGCTGTTCCTCCTCCTAAGATTACTATTTTTTTCATACATTTATAATTTTAAATTAATATATCTTAATTCTGTACTTTATTATTTACATTAGCAAATATGATGTAATTAATAATTAAACCTATTTTTACATATATGATGATTATCATTATGTGATAATTATCATATATAATAATCAAATTTGCTAAAAATGAATGAAGGATGTAATTGCGAAAATTGCGAATTGAAAGATCTATTTTTTAGAAGTGTAAATCAGGAACAATTAACAATGATATGCACTGAAAGGATTGAAAAAAAACATAAAATAGGAGATATAATTATTAATCAAGAAACAGAAATAAATAATTTTACTTATTTAAAAAGTGGATTAGTAAAATTATTCAAAGTAAATAACGACGGTAAAGAACAAATTCTAACAATAGCAAAACCTTTCGACTTTGTAAGTATTCTTAGTATTTTTGCAAACACTAAATATCAATATTCTGTAAAAGCATTAGAAGACTCGGTTACTTGTAATATGAGTCTTACTGATATAAAAAAGCTAATACACAAAAACGGAATTTTTGCCATGAATTTAATAGAAAAAATGAGCATGGTTTCTAATAATATAATACAAGAATCGCTTGAAATTCGGCGTCATAACTTAAAAGGGCGAATTGCTATTATTCTTCTTTACTTTGCTAATAATGTTTATGGAAAAACAGACTTCGAACTACCTCTTTCTCGAAAAGAAATAGCCGAGTATATAGGTATGACAACAGAAAATGTTATTAGAACATTATCGGAATTTCGAAAAGATGGTTTAATAAAAATATTTGGAAAAATAATTGAAATTTCGGATAAAGAACGTTTAGAAAAATTAGCAAAATATGGATAAAAAAACTACTAATGTTTCCTAGCTGTTTTTTAATACGTAATTTAAAAAAAAACATATTTACCTTCTTCCATCTCCATTTGCCAAGGAGTTTGCCCTTTATGTTGGTCGTTAATATATACATCGGCTCCATTGGGCTTCGAAGTAATTACAAGCCATTGTGTAGGCACTTCGTATTCTTCAACTATGGTGGTTACTTTAGCTGTGGTTAGAACCATTTCGTAAACTGTTGCTTCTTTAATTGCTAATGGATAAATGTAATTTCGCAAAACACCAAGTTTTTCGTGTTTAATGGTAATCTTTTTAGAACCAAATGGTAAGTATATCCAAATTTCACCAATTTTGTTTTTCGTTTTAGTAATTCCGTTCATGTCGCCTTCAAACCTAAATCCTTTCTGGATTGTAACCATTTTAATTAAAGCACATTTATCACCATTTTGGTCTATCACAGGATTAAGGCGTGCTTCCACGTCGCTCGTTAATTCATTAAATGATTTTACCGAGATGTTTTGCGATATAGAATTTAATGTAAATAAAATAAGGAGAGCAGTTAATAAATAATGGAATCTCATATTAAAAAAATTATATTGTTATTAATTAAAATCGCCTAAACCGTAAATATTACCGGTTGAGTCTTTTTCGGGTTGCCATGTTCGTACATGAATGACAGGGATATCAGGATTATTTAAATCGGCCATTAAGAACAAATAACCTACATCGCCATAGTTTGAAGAGAAATAGTTTTGTCTTATTTGCACACCATAAATATCTCCGCCTTTACCTGCTTTCCGAATTTCGCTTTTCTCAAATTTTATATTAATATATTCTTTACTACCAAAAGAGTATCTCAGATTCTTAATATATTGCTGTTTAGTTTGTCGGTTATACCTTAATATTCTATTATTTTTAAACTGGTGATCACCATTATTTTTAAGCTTTAAATAATATCCGGTAATGATTAATGCATCATCGGCAAAAATAGATTCGATATAATTCAATCGTTTTAAGGCATAAGCTGTTTTGTAGTGTTCTAAAAAACTAACCAGTACCAACCTGTCTCTTTCGCTCCAAACATTTTTATTTAAAATATCATCTAAAGCTGTTTTAGATAAAGCAAAAGACAAGGTATTTATTTTACAATCTGTATTAAAATAAAATACTATATCTTCAATAAACTGTTTATTATTCGATTTAAAGTTAAAACTCATAGGCACCGACCTACAAATTACCTTTTCACCAAATTTTATAAAACTCAATTTAGGTTTTGCCACAATTTTTGCATTACCATAATGGATTAGTTTTTTAAAAACAGCAAAGCCTTCTGGTGTAAAGTTCTTTTTTATCGACTCGTAATTTTTTGTTGGTATGGCAGAGAGTACTTCAGCAATATTCTTTTTATAACATTCCGGGTTTTGTACTTTGGTTAATTCTTCTACCGATTTATCTTCTGCAGTTTTCTCAACTTTTGTAAGCCTAACAGGAATTGTATAATATGATTTTCGGAAAGGAATTGGATCTATTTTACTTAAAACAGTTTCGATTTCGCGATTTATACGTGCTTCACCTTCGAAAATATACTCTGCCTTTAATTTAAGGTTTCTCATATCTTTTGCAACACCATACAGTTCAATAAATCCTTTACCATCTTTTGCAGAATAAAGGTTCGACCAATCAGATCCATCCCAATACGAATAATCGAAATTGGTAACCGTATTCGATTTATAGTTAATAGATAATAAAATAGATTTATAATTATCGTTTTTGTCTATATCTGTAACATTACAGCTAATATTCGAAAATATATTATTAATACTCGCCGGAAACCACATAGCCAAAAGTTGCTCTTGCCCATTTTGGTCGTAATACTTAATTGCATTTCCATCTGGGTGACTTTTTAGTAAAGTTAAGCCCCAGTAATAATACCTTAGCGCATCGGCAATTTTATACTCACGTAGTGCTTTTTCGCCATATTCGGCAAGTTCTATTATCTTATTCTTTCGTTGTTCAAAAATCTTATTAATCTCAGCACGTTTAATATACCTAAAAACCTTTGCATCGGGCTCGTTACTTACCACAATTCGTTCTGTATTTTTTAAGGTAGCATCGGAATAAGTTTTAACAACACTGTTAACCTTTTCGGTTATTTCGCTTTCGTTATTTTTTGTTAGCTCTCTTTTTAATAGTTCAAAGCTACTCTCAACTTGAGTTGACACTTGGCTAATTAAAAAAGATAGGGCCTCATTATCGGCAGTTTTTAAGGTTGCACCTGTACCTTCGCCCCAAATGTAAGTTTGCGTATTGGCTTTTATCTGCTCGATGCTTTGAGCGTTTACAAGTAATGTTGGGAATAATGCAAGAATGATAAAAATATACTTCATAAGATATGTTTGATTTTTAGACATATAAAGATAATATTTTTTCTTTTTAAGACCTTAAGGTTTTAAAAACATGTTATATATATATATTTTCTTCTTCAGACCTTAAGGTTTAAAAAACATGTTATATATATATTTTCTTCTTCAGACCTTAAGGTTTAAAAAACCTTAAGGTCTAATTTATTATTATTATTCTATTATAAAAGTTTTAATACATTCCGTTTCGTGCTTCTGATTATGATAATCGATAAAATTACCTGCAGTATCGAAGAAACCTATTAGTTTATTTCTTTCCAGCTTCGTTGGTTTTACCGAAATTATTGTACCATACGACGACCATGGATAATCCTGCAAGCGTTCACAAAATCCATGATGTACAGGGTTATTGTGTATATAATGCACTAAATTTTTGAAGTATTTATTCGAAGTAATTTCAATTCTTTTAAACGGACTTACAAATAAAGGCCCATAGCGTTCATATCTTTTATTATATGATTTGGTATATGCATTAAACAAATTCGAAAAATATTGATATAATGGTTTATTTGTTTCTGTACTTGTTGTTTTTATTAATAAATGAAAATGATTTCCTAATAATACCCATGCATAAGTTTCGGCAATAGGGTCGATATATTTTTCGTATAAGCGTAAAAAATGAGTGTAATTTTCATTCTCACGAAATAAATTTTCGCCTTGTCTGCCCTTATTATATATATGGTAATATTTATCTATTTCAAGAACTGGTTGCTTCATTTTATTATTTTATTTCTTTCTTATTTATACCTTAAGGTTTTTAAAACCTTAAGGTATAAATAATTGTCAAGTTTTTTATAATAATAAAGATAATATTTTTTATCGAACTTCATATCTTAAAATCTAAAGAAATATAAAACCACCCAGCTTTCGTTAATACTACTACTTTTCAGTTAATAAAAACAACTAACAAGGTGGTTTATGGAAAATATTCGATCCGTTTAAAAACGGATTCAGGAAATCGGTCGGTTCAAGTTTAGACATCCATCTATTTCCATTGAGCTAAGGGCAAGGCGAAAACCTATGTTGTTGTTCCTGTTGTCTGGGTTATTATTGTTGCGATTAGCCACCCGACTGTTAGACTCGTTATTGTTCCAACTGCCGCCCCGATTCACTCGGTTAGAGCCCATCAACCAACTTCCAAATTACTCAATATGCTATGCCTTAACAATTTGGTGTTTGCATACTGTGTAAATGCTATTAATGGAATAATATGATCAGAATATTCTTTCTGTGTCCATTTTGTATTTATTAATTGAAAAGCACCCACTATAATAATTGAAAAGTGTACCAGTTTGAACGATAAAAATACAATTATTTATCCAATAAAATAATTGTTA
>Ga0190305_1000044_pt1 | contig 36111 bp, 35 predicted proteins | sample 48700723_MG_FD_161678 | JGI IMG/M metagenome (GOLD analysis project Ga0190305, IMG submission 161678) | Hydrothermal vent sediment bacterial communities from Southern Trench, Guaymas Basin, Mexico - 4870-07-2-3_MG | ecosystem: Environmental > Aquatic > Marine > Hydrothermal vents > Sediment ... | reverse complement strand
CCTTTCATATTTTTTAACTGGCTCAAGAATTGGTTTTTCAGATCTAAACAAAATTTTTTCCGGATTTTCTAAATCTGTCAATGCAAGCCCTACTCTGTAAATATTTCCTTTTCTTGTTGCCTGCACCCCGTGATAGATTAACAGCCAGCCTTTTTCTGTTAAAATCGGAGGAGTTCCAGCCCCAATTTTGAGATCATCCCACATCCCCTTTCTCGATTTCATCACTCTCTTTGGTTTTGTCCAATTTTTTAAATCTTTTGAATAAGAGACGGATATATCTGGTTTAAATCTTGGATATAATACGAATCTGTTTTTTATCTTTTTTGGAAAGAGCACGGCATCCCTTCCATCGCAATCCGGAAACAAAATGCCATGTCTTTTCCATTTCCACTTTTTATTTAAAAAATCTTTAACATCTATAGAGGCAAGAGCAATGTAAGCCACCCTTCCATCTACAGCAGCATAAGTCATGTAGATTTTTTTTCCTATTTTGACTACTCTTGGGTCTTCTACTCCAGAATTATAAAATTTTACCACAGATTCTTCAAATTCTCTGCTCGGAATAAAAATTGGTTCATCAAGCCTCTCATCAATATGAAAACCGTCTTTACTAGAAGCATAACCAAATCTTGATACATGGTCTTTTCCCATTGCTCTGTAAATTATGTGAACTTTATCCTCAAGAAAAATTGCTCCAGGATTATAAACATATTTTTCCCAGTCATGATTTTTTATTGGCTTCAAAATCGGATTACCTTCAAATCTTTTCAGTTTTACCATATTATTACTTTTTACTTTTTTTATATTAAAGATTAAAATATTTTAATTCAAATAATCTGTTTTCAATTTCTTTCAATACTTTGCATGCTTTATGGATTTCAAATAATTTGCAAGTTTCAATTATGGGAGAACAATCAATCGGGAAAATAAGGCAGCCAATCGTCACGGTTTTAGGGCATGTGGATCATGGAAAAACAACTTTGCTTGACTTTGTGAGAAATACTGTTGTGGCAAAAAAAGAGGCTGGAAGAATAACCCAGGATATAGGAGCAACAGATGTAAATATTTCTGCAATACTTGATATTGCTTCAGAATATTTGAAGAATATAAAAGATAAAATAAAAATTCCTGGTTTACTCTTCATTGATACCCCGGGACATTTGGCTTTTACGGCAATGAGGGAAAAAGGCGGAGCAATCGCAGATCTTGCAATTTTGGTTATTGACATAAATGAAGGAATAAAACCGCAAACAGAAGAAAGTTTAAAGATTCTGAGAAAATTCAAAACACCTTTTGTTATTGCTCTGACAAAAATTGACAAATTACCGGGGTGGAGAAATATGGACAAAGATTTTCTGATCAATTTTAGAGAACAGTCGGAACATGTGAAACGAGAATTCTATGAAAAACTTTACAGAATAGAGGGAGAACTATCAAATTATGGATTTAATTCCGCTATTTTTTCTGAAATTAAAGATTTCACAAAAGAAGTGGCAATTGTTCCATGTTCGGGAATAACGGGAGAAGGAATTCCAAATCTATTTACCGTCTTAATTGGATTATCGCAAAAATTTTTGGTAGATAAATTAAAAATATCCGGCAAGGGAAAGGGAGTTATTTTGGAATTAAAAAAAGATGAAAAGTTAGGAAACAATATGGATGTAATTTTATATGACGGAACTCTAGAAGTTGGAGATGAACTTCTGGTTGAACTCTCCGAACCAGTTTTTGTAAAAATAAGAGGTTTACTGAAACCAAGTTCTTTGCAGGATATAAGGGTGGAGAAAAAATTTGTGAACATCGATAAAATTAGTGCTGCTGCTGGAGTAAAGATTATTGGAAAAAATGTTGAAAAAGTTCTGGCGGGAGCTAATTTTCAGGTTGTTAATTCAGAAGCTGAAAAAGATAAACTTTTGAAGGAATTGAAAAAAGAACAAATCTCAAAAGAAATTGAAGAACAAACGGAGGGAATTATTTTGAGAGCTTCTAATTTGGGTGGTCTGGAAGCCCTAATAAATTTATTTGAAGGAGTTAAAATAAAGAGGGCGAAAATTGGCCCACCAACAAAAGAAGATATTATTGCCCTCGAAAGTGTCTCTCCAGAAAATAAAGTTTTAATTTGTTTTAATGTTGAAAATCCTTTCAGGGATATAGCAAACAGCAAAGGAATAAAGGTAATTGAGGGAAATATCATTTACAAATTGTTTGAAGAATTTGAAGAGTGGAGAGAAGAATTAAAAAGGAGAGAAGAAGAAGCGAGAAAACAAAAAATGAAAAAAATTGCGAAGATTAAATTATTAAAGGGTTTTGTTTTTAGGCAAAGCAATCCGGCAATTGTTGGAATAGAAGTTTTAGCGGGTATTTTGGAAGAAGGAGCGAAATTGATAAATAAAGAGGGGAAAATTATTGGAAAGGTCGAACAGATACAAAGGGAGGGGAAGACCATCAAGAGATTGGAAAAAGATGGCAGAGGAGCAATTTCAATCCCAAAAGTTACAATTGGCAGACAAATAAAGGAGGAAGAAATTCTATATTCTTATATTTCGAGAGAAGAGTACAGAGAGTTGAAAAATTATGAAGAAGTTGATAAAGAATTGCTCGAAGAGATAAAAGAAATCTTGAATTATTTATAATTTGCTTAAATTTTTAGTGACTTATTTTTAAAAACTTAATTATGGGAAGGTAGCTCAGCCTGGGAGTCAAAAAACCAAAAGCGCATGGCTGAAGACCATGATGTCGTGGGTTCAAATCCCACCCTTCCCATTCACACATTGCGGAGGTAATGAAATGAAATAGGAGACAACATCTGAAGAAAAAATGTTCTTATTGCAATTGAAAATAACATTGAGGGAATTGTTGAAGATATAATGAGAAAAATAAGGAAAGAAGCGGGCAGAGTCTATTTAGAGATATTAAAAGAAAAATCAAAAAGAATAAGAAAATTAAGTTCCTATAAAATTATTGATTTTAGGTAAATTATGTATAAACTTACCGAGGAAGGGTTAAAATATTTGAAAAAAGGTTTACCGGAAATTAATTTAGTTAAAAAACTTAAAGAAAGAGAATTAAAATTTGCAGATGCAAAGAAATTGGAAAATTTTAATATTGCTCTTCAATGGGCAAAGAAAAATAATTGGATAAAAATAGAAAAAGGAATTTTAAAATTAACGGAGAAAGGAGAAAAAGCAACAAAAGAAAAATACAAAATTGAAGAATTATTGAATAAGGTGGCGAAAAACGAGTTAAGCGAGGAGGAAGTCAGGATATTGTCAAAAAGAAATTTAATCAAAAAAGAAAAAGAAATCCGGATGGAGAGAAAAGAAATTCTAAATTTAACACCGGAATTATTGAAGACTGGTTTGTGGAGAGAAGTTAAATTCAAAAAATACAATGTTGAGGTGCCAGGTAAAAAAATTTATCCGGGGAAAAAACATCCTCTAAATCTAATTATAGAAAAAATCAGGGAAATTTTTGTTGAAATGGGCTTTAAAGAAATAAACGGACCTTTAATAGAAACCGCTTTCTGGGATATGGATTCCATGTTTATCCCTCAGGACCATCCTGCGAGAGAAATTCAGGATACTTTTTATTTATCTGGAAAAGGTGATCTGCCCGATAAAGATTTGGTCGATAAAGTCAGAGAGATTCAAGAGAAAGGAGGAAAAACAGGGTCAATAGGATGGAGAATAAAATGGAATCCGGAAATAGCAAGGCAATTGTTATTGAGAACGCACACAACGGCGGTAACTTACAGGAAATTTGCGAGAGGTATAGAAATTCCGAGCAAGTATTTTTGCATAGGAAGAGTTTTCAGAAATGAAGAGGCAGATTCAACACATCTTCCGGAGTTCCATCAGGCGGAAGGATTTATTGCGGCGGAGGGTTTAAACCTCAGAAGTCTAATGGGATTTATAAAAGAATTTTATTCAAAAATAGGAATAGAAAAAATAAAATTTAAATTCGCTTACAATCCTTATACTGAGCCAAGTTTGGAAGCTTTCGGATATTCAGAAAAAATGAAAAGATGGATAGAATTAATAAACTCTGGAATTTTCAGACCAGAAGCATTAGCACCTTATAATATAAAAGTTCCCGTTATTGCGTGGGGTCTGGCGGTTGAGAGACTTGCTATGTTTGTCTTTGAAAAAAAGAGCATAAAAGAGATATTGGGTCATACTTGCGATTTAAAAGACCTGCGACAATATGATATTTTAAAGGTGGAAAAATGGTAATGTTAAATACAAGCTTGAACTATTTACAAACCTTGATTAAGAAAAAAGTCTCCGTAAAAGAATTAGAGGATATCCTCTTCAATCTGGGTTTTGAGATAGATTCTTTAAAAGGAGATGAAATAGCAATAGAAATCACTCCGGACAGACCGGATCTTCTCTCAACTCATGGACTGGCGAGAGCAATAAATGCTTTTCTTTTTAAAAAACCAGAAAAATACGAAGCAAAAAAATCAGAAATCAAAGTTATTGTTGACGAGAGCGTTAATTCAGTAAGACCTTATACCGTTTGTTCTGTTGTCAGAAATCTGAAATTTGATGAGCAAAATCTGAAGGAAATCGTAAATTTTCAGGAAAAATTGCACGAAACCTTTGCGAGAAAAAGAAAAAAAGCCGCAATAGGAATCTATCCTCTCGAAAAAATAACCCCTCCAATATACTATAAAGCCGTTGAACCACAAAAAATTAAATTTGTTCCTTTAGATTCGGATAAAGAGATGAATGGAAATGAAATTCTAAAAAAACACGAAAAAGGAAGAAAATATGGGGAATTGCTTCTTGGAAAAAAATTATATCCGATATTCATTGATTCCAAAAATGAAATTTTGTCAATGCCTCCAATAATCAATTCCGCGAAACTCGGAAAAGTTACGACTAAAACAAAAGATGTTTTTATTGAATGCTCGGGAGAAGACATATCAACTCTGCTTAAAACTCTGAATTTGATTGCAACAACTCTGGCAGATTTTGGCGGGAAGATTTATTCAGTGGAAGTTGTATATCCGGATAAAAAACTTGAAACTCCGGATTTAAAACCGGAAGAAGTAAAAATCAATATTTTAAATGTGAACAAAATTCTCGGGACAAATATTAGTAAAGAAGAGGCAATAAATTTTTTGGAAAGAATGGGTTATCTAATTGAAGACGGAAAAGTTTTTGCACCTTGTTACAGAACCGATATTTTGCACGAGATTGATATTATAGATGATATTGGCAGAGCTTATGGAGTAAAAAATTTTAAGCCAGATTTTCCTTTAATCGCGACAACTGGAGGATTACTCAAAGAAACTAAAATAAAGAACCGGATTAGAGAATTAATGATTGGGCTTGGTTTTCAGGAAGTTTTTACTTTGATTCTGAGCAGTTCAGAAGAACAATTTTCAAAAATGAGATATGAATCAAAAGCAATTTTTCTGCAAAATCAGATAGAAAAATCAATAAATATGCTGAGAGTTTCTCTGCTTCCCGAGTTGCTGAAAGTTCTGAAAAACAGCCAACATTATAGCTTTCCGCAAAAAATCTTTGAGATAGCGGAGGTGATTCTGCCGGATGAAAAAACTGAAACGAAAAGTGTAGACAAAACAAATATTTGCGCTTTGATATCAAACTCTGTTGTAAATTACGAAGAAATATCTTCTGTTCTGGATTCTCTGTTTTCAAATTTGCATATAAATTATAAATTAAAAGAAGCAAGAGATAAAAGGTTTATAAATGGCAGGAGTGCAAAGATCATAATTAATAAAGAAGAAAGGGGAATTATTGGAGAATTTTGTCCAAAGGTGCTGGAAAACTTCAATCTTGAAAATCCGGTTGTCGGGTTTGAACTGGATTTGAGTTTATTGCTTAAACAGCCCTGAAATTAATTTTGAAAAAAATTCAATGATCCTATCAAAAAATCTCTGCAGAGCAAAAGAATTATCTTCTGTTTTTGGCAATTCTGGAACTTCAATTTCATAATTAATTTCTTTTCCTTCCCTTATAGGAACTTCAAAACTCATCTCGTTCAGATCATCAGTGCAATTTTTTATTTTATCTAAATTCAGAGAGTAACAGGGTTTAAATTTTTTTCCAAGAAAATGTAAAATTATGCCGTTTCTCTCAATTTCGTTTTCAACGCTTTTGTTTATTTTTAGCAGATTTTGATAAACTTTATGCAACGCACTTCCGTTCTCTTTTAAATATTCTCTTATAAATAATTCTGAATAAGCATAACCAAATTCTCTCCTATATTCATCTTTATATTTTGCCGGATACCAATAGGAAACCCAGTTTTCTCCTTTTCTGTAATAATTAAACAAATCTTCTGGTTTCAGATTTGATTTTAAAATATAGGTTGTTCCGCCTTTTCTCCATCTGACATCCTTTCCAAAAATCTGGGGTCTTGTTTTATTCAGCATCCGATACACAACAGCCGTAACATAACACGCAACGCCTTCATCAAACCAGGAAATATTTGTTTTGTCCCAATCAAGAGCAAAAGAATTTATACCATGAGTTGTTTCATGCATAATCGTTGCTATTTTATCTTTCATATCTTCTTCCTCTCTAATGAATATAATTCCATTATCATAAGTTCCGCTACTCCACTTTTCCAGAGTTATATTATATTCATCTCCAGATAAACTAACTATCCCAAATTTTACGGGAACTTTTAATCCGGTAATGCCTTCTGGAATCCAATAATATTTTTCTGGCAAACTTAAATTTAAGTTTGAATTCGTGAAATAATGTTTGCTTTCTTTTTTTCCTCCGAAAATTATTCTTATATACATTGCTCCAGTTTTTTTGGCCTTTATTTTTTCTCCATACTCTACATTGGCATCGGGTGCAAAAAAATATTGGAAATGAGGCGAAATAAGAATCGTCGTATCATTTTTGAAACCAAATAAACTCAACTCAGCAATTTTAAAACCATATTCTTCTTTTAAATCTTTTTTGAATGTCAGATTTACAATTCTTATTTTTGCTTTTTTTCTGTTTGTTTTAAACTCCAGTTTATTGTCCGAAAAATTATAATTTATCCTTCCAATCTCGTCTCTTAATTCTATTATTTCGGTGTTCTTCGGCAGTATTAATTTCAATTTCCAATAATCCAGTTTTTCGTCTGATCTTAAGATGATGGAGGAATTTATTAGCAGTTTGTCTTCAATTGGTTTTATATTATGAATTATTTCTCCATATACGGGAAAAATAAAAACCAGAAGTAGAAAAATCAAGAGCAATTTTTTCATTTGCGAAAATTAGCACTTCAATTTTGTCACTTTATCTTCTGAAAATTCATTCCCGGCACCGCAAATAAAACTCTCATTATATTTATAACAACATAAGATATTTCCATCATTTGTTGCAGCATAATATTCGTAATCTGGACAACATTTATTTTTTGCAAAATTTGTTTTAACATTTTCGTAACTTGCATTCAGTTTTTTATATTTCTTCTCCAATTCGGATAGATCCTTAAGAATATGGTCCAAACTATCCTTGCAGGCATCCAATTTTTCCGATAAATTATTTTTTATTTCTGTACACTCATCTAAAGAAGACCTGTAATTTTCTTTTTCCCATTTGCAATTACTTAGATTTATTGTTAATGAAGAGATATTATCTTCCAAGTTTAATATTTGCCTTGAAAGATTTGTAGTGGTGTTTTTACAATTTTCCAGATTCTTCTGGCAGGTCTTCCGTTCCAGATCAGTTAGATGCAATTTATTTTCTAATTTACTCTTTTCCGATAAAGATTTTAAGATTAAATTACCGGTGATAGAACCTGCTCCTATCATAATCAAAACAATAATTACCAGGGATGCTCCAAAAAATCTTCTATCTTCCTTTATCTTCTTCACCAAATTATTAAATTTTCTTATATATTCCTCTTTGTTAATCATAATTAATAATTTTAATTCTAATAAAGTTAATCAAATTTAGCAATTTCTCTTTTCTCAATTTCATCCACGGCATTTGCGCGAGCGGTTTGAATCACTAATCATCTGTTTCACTTTCAGATTTTTCCCTTTGCATAGAGTATTTTTTATCCCGATAGGTTCTGATATTTTGTTTCAATGCCTTAGCGAATCAAAATCCCGTGAGACTCTTTTGTTCTCTTAAAAAATCATTTTTTGAATAACCAAGAACGCCAAGAATTCTTATTGCTGCCGGAATAATCTGATTATTTATATAATAGTTGGGATCATAATTTTTTGCTTCTTCAAACCATTTAGCCTTTTCGGAAATTGTTTTTCCTTCTTTGGTTATTATATATTGGACGATTAATCCTTTGTTAATTTTAATACCTCTTCTTTTCAATTCTTTGGCAACTTTAACATGGGGAGCAGTTTGTGCATAACTGTTCAGGTTCTTTGTTAATTGTCTGCTAATAATTAATTTTTCTTTTTCTATCTCCCCTCTTTTTATTTTTCTAATGATATTATCTACAAATTTGATTGCTTCTTTTTCATTATTGTCTAAAACGAATTTAAGAACTTTTTCTTGAGTTTCTTTTGCGATCAGACTCCAATCACCCCTTACAAACTCAAAACCCTTTATTTCCACATTTCCTTTTTCATCCATTAGAGCATATCTCTTTTTTGCTCCTCCCGTGGCAGAACCGACAAAAATTCCTCTCTTGTAAAAACCTTCATATTCAAGTTCCATTATTTTTGGCAGACTTTTGTTAATTTCATCAAGAAAGTTTTTTATTTTGCTTCTTTCTCCAATAACCATTAAACTGTCTGTATCTCCATAGATGACCTTAAAACCGGTTCTCTCCGCTTTTTTAATTGTTTCGGTGATATATTTTCTTCCAAGGGCAGTTATTGATTCGGCACATTTTAGAGAATACCATCTCGCACCAAAGAATCCGAGATAACCATAAGTTGCATTTGCAAGAGTTTTCAGAGCTTTTTCGTCAACACCCTTTCCGTATTTTTTCTTTATTTCTGCTCTTTTTCTGATTAAATTATCCACAACATCAACAATAAACCCTTTTCTTCTTTTTGTAAATTTATGCACTTTTCCATCTATTTTTATTTCTATTTCTCCATTCTCGTCCAGACTATCCGGGGAGATATTGTGAGAGACCAAAATACTTGGGTATAGAGATTTAAAATCCAAAACGTGAATATTCTCATACAATCCGGGAATGGGCTTATACACATAACCGCCCATATATGTCTTTCTCTTTCTCTCTTCAATTTCTTTGTCCGTTGGTTTGTTTTTTATTAAAATATTTTTTCTTACTGCTTCTTTCATTAAATAGTTCTCGACAAGTTGGCTGAATCCGCTTCTTGTAATCTCAACCAAATTTACACCAATTAGGTTTGAGAATCTGTATTCTAAAGGAAGAACTTTTTCTCCAATCAAATAGGTTATTCTGCAATCCTGCAAATTATAATTTAAAATTTCATCTATTTTTGAAATATCATTTGAATCCCATATCTCTTTACTTGTTCCATTTTTATAGATATCCAAATCTATTTTTCCTTCCCCCAAGAAAAACATTGCAACCTCATCCAATTTATTTGTTCTCGTTTTCACTTCTGCACTTAAATGTTTTGTGATGATATTATACAAATCAATATGTTGGACATCTCTGAAATTTACCCTATTTTTAGAAAGTAAAATCGGGGGTTCCAATTTTAATTCTTCTGCCCTTATTTTTAAAAAAGGCAAATCAAAATTATCCCCGTTATAAGAGAGAAGAATATCAAACTGTTTCATTAATTCAAAAAATTTTTTTATCATTTCTTTTTCGTCTTTTACAACAATGGCTTCTTTTAAGTTTGATGGTTTCCAGGTAAAAACAATCTTTTTATCTTTGGCATAAAGCCCGATGCAGATGATTTTATTTTCTTTTGCATCAAAACTCGGCTTATAAATTTCAATATCAAATGCCGCGACGGAAGGTTCATATAATTTTCCCTCCTGCTTTTTTAATTCATTATTTTCAATTTTGTAAGGACTTAAAAATGAAATTTGTTTATCCAAACAATATCTTTTTGCAAAAGGAATATCATATTCTCTTTTGTGCAAAACTCCTTTTGTGTGTCTTACCACCTCTTTCAAGAGAGAAACATCTCTTGGCAGATAACAGAAAATTTTTAGAACTTTCAATTTTTTGTTTATCTCTATTCTTTCAACAATTTCAACTCTTTTTATTTTTATTTTTTCTTCATTGTGCTTTACAACAAGATTTTCAATTCTTTTCTTTGTCTCTTCAATTTTATCCTGTTCCGGAATTGCATAAAAATAGGGCTCAAAATTTTTGTCTTCAAAAACAATTTTTTCTCCTTTCTCATTTCTTCCGGAGATTTTTATTATTGGCTTTTTGTTTAAAATTTCGTAATCAGCATAAAGAGGATAAAACATAATTTTATCCCCCCAAAAATTAATACATTTCGCATACTTAAATATGAAGATACTCACGGATTTTTCCCAATATTTTCTATAATTTTTTCAGTGATATTTTCTTTCAAACCTTGGAAGGGTTTAAATCCATAGATTAAGATTTTCGTACTCATAATAATTTCAAATCCTTAACAATTTCATCAATTTTTTCATCTTCTGCGGGACCAATTCCAAGGCAGGTTATTGTCGCTCTTGGAATTTGCGTCAGTCCGGCGTCTATTACCAGAAAATTTGGCAGTTTTTTTTTCATTGCAATTTCCTGCCTTTTTATCAATTCTGCCTCATTTTCAACCTTCAAAATTATTTTTTTGCTTCCTTCTTTTTCCCATTTTTCCCTTATTTTTTTTTCTGTTTTTTTGTAAGCTCCCAAACTTGCATGAGCAACTTGGGCCGCTATTTTTCCCTTACTCATCTTTAGATCTTTCCTTACCAGAATTACCTGTTTCATTTTTGTGGGGTTGCGATAATTCCTCCAATGCCCGAGGCGGCAAATCTATGGATAACTCCAGATATCATGTTTGAAATATCCTGTATTTCTCCCGCCGAAATCTCAATTTTTTTAGGCTCTAAAATTTCAATCGAACTTGGTCCGTAGGATATTGCTATTATTATTAGAGTTTTAATATCTTTAATCATTGCTTCAGTTTCAACAATCTGCGAATAAGCTTTTTCCACATTTTTCATAGGTTTCTCAACTTCTTCTATTTTGCTGAAATCCTTTTTATAGAGGAAAATTGTTTTTATTTTTTCGAGTTTTTCAATGTGCTCTTTCAGACTTTTCTCAACAATTTCTCTGGTTGTGCCAAGAACTTCAAAAATAAGGGATACCTTCATCCATTTTTTCTTTGAGAGTTCTTTAATTTTGAATTTTATTTCTGAGTCCATAAATAATAAAGAAATTTAAATGACTGATATCTTAAATATTGGCTGATTTCATAATACTTCAACTATTTGAGAAGAACTACCATCCATAGTAATATAACCTCTCTCTTATTTCATCAATTTTTTTGTCATTTAAACATTCTTTTAATACTTCTTTTTCTTCTTTAGTTAGAGAATCTACAATTCTCTCAAGTTTCTGTCCCATGGCACCATCATGCGCTACTGGAAAAAGGGACATCCACCCTGCTAAGCCATAACTAGGATAAAGAAGCGAGGGATCCTGTGTACTAACGCAATTTGCAAATCCAATTTCAAGTAACGGAAGAACTATGAAGGTTGATTTAACCGATGGTGCCTGAAAACCAACTTTTAATTGTTCACCAAAACTTAATTTTTCACCTTCAAGTATTTTATACAAACAATTTTCCAATGTTTCATCTCTTTTTTGAGCATAGTTGGGTATATGTTCAAGTACTTTCTCTAATGTATCGTCTAGGTAAGAAGCAAGAATGGCTGATCCCTTCCCTGGAAGTTTAATAACTTTTTTAAACCCCTGATAAATCTTTTGTTTCATACCTTTAAGTAGAAAAAAATACTAAAAAGATTAAAGTGCAGGGGGGGAGATTTTCGTATCTGTGCTTTCTTTTACAAAAGAAAAGCCCTATTCGAACTCCCGAACCGACTAACGGACAGAGTCCTTAGCCCTGCGCCTTTGACCACTTGGCTACCCCTGCATAAAAAGATTTACATATCTATAAAGTAAACCAAACTTAAAAGTTAAAAGTCCGTAATTCTTTTTTGTCTGAGTAAATTGCTTTTCTTCACATATTCCTCCGATTTGATTTTTGTTTTTAGATTCTGCAGGAGTTGTTTGAGAGAACCAAATTTCTCTGGTTTTTTTCTTAGTGCCGCTCTGACATTTTCCCTGACTTCCCAGACTCCGACAGGAATATCATACTCCTTTCCAACTTCTCTTATCACTATTGCTCTTGCCTGTTTTTTCATTTTGTACAGACCTTCAGAAACTGCAAATCTTGAAGCATAATAGCCTCCGCTCTGCAAACTTGCATAATCTTTCCTTCCAAAATAAAATTCAAATTCAACGGTGATTTCCGGAGAATTGCTGTTTAAATTCCAAAGTGTTCCGGGAAACCAGGTCTCAAACTGCTCAAATTCCCAGTTCCCCGGGAGTAGTAGAATATAAAAATGATTACCTAAATATGAATTCTCAAATAACAGATATTCATCAATAGAGGAGAAATTTTTTATTTTAGTAATAAAATATTTAGATAGCAGAGCATCTATTGCAGTAATGCTCCATTTTGTTGGGACGAGTTTCTTTTTTATTCCCAAAACTCCGGAACTCAGAATTTTTGAAATCTGCGAGACATTAAAATTTAATTTATAAAATTCTACCACAACTTCATCCGCCTTTATATCGTCATCTATCAGTTTATAAACGGGACTTCTTATCTTCGGATTGTCAACAACTTTTATTTTATTTACTTCACCGCTTGCGCCCATTGGCTGCAAAATCGGAGAGAAAGACAAGGAAAATGAAGGTTTCTTTCTGAAGTTAATCTCCATGTCAACAGGTTTTGCGGAGAGAGTTACAGCCTGCAATTCTCTGATATATCTGTCTCTCGTAAAAACATTTTTTTGTAGTTTTCCTCTGACAAGAGAATATCTGTCCCTGATTATTTTTTCTTGACTTAAACCGAACATTTTTTCAGGAGTGTCAACCCTTTCCAGATTGGATTCATTTAGAGAAACCATAGGGCCAACAAAAACATCTGGATAATTTTCATGCCCTACAAAAACCGATTTTGGGGAAGGTCCAAACAAACTTTCATTTATTTTTGGGATGGCAAGTTTCTGATAATAAATTCTCGTAAGAATCGGGCAACGCTCCCTTCCGCAGAGTTTTCTTATTCCTTTGCAAATATGGCAGAGAGTCATAAATTGATCTGTTCTAAACTTTTTTGTTGTATTTTTGAAAAAATTTCTATCTTATATAACTTAAGTCATCTGTTTCTTCTTGTTTTAAAAGAGCATCTCCTTTTAAATATAGGATATCCGAATATAAAAAACCAAGACCAACACCAAAATATTCTGAGCTATTAAATGTTTTTACTTCATCATCTCTTCTTTTTATTTGTATTGCAGTATCACGAGATTTAACTAGTGTTGTAGGTGGGTATATAGACTGCACAGGGTATATATCTGCATATACCCCCTCTAATTTGTATCCTTTTGATTGTAGAAGTTCTTTTGCCGTTCCAAGAACATCATGAAAATCAGATTTTTTTCTTTTTTTTCCAGTTTCTTTTAATTTATCTTTTATCCCATAATCTTCTGGTGCAACGAAGACATAGTATATTCCTCTATCGGATTTTTCAGTTCTATATACCAAAAAATCAATTCCTAAGGGTATTAAGAGAGGTATGTATGGATTTGCACCCACCGTTTGAACTTCAAGTGTAGCATAAAATTCTGATGGAGTGTAATTTTCTTCATTGATAGATATTTCTTTTAAAGGGTCAACGGGTTTTATAAAATCAATATTTTTATACGAAATATTTTCTAACTCGTTTTTTAACTTTTTGTCAGGTAGCTTTTTGTCTGTGACAAATAACTTGTCATCAACATAAATTTTTCCTTGACCTATTAATGCATAAATAAGTCCTGCTGCAGATTCTACATGATTCAATTTCAACTCACAAAGATCTAGGGAGGAGTCAACAAAATTTTTTCTATATCTTACCACATCCAATTTTTTTACATTTTCTTCTGTCAATTCAAAAATTGTTTTTATCATTTGATTATCTTTGTTTTGAGAGCCTTCTATCAAGGAAGTTATTTGCTTGTAGACAACATCTCTTGGAATTATAAAAGCGTAAGCAGTTTTTTCTCTAAAAACAGATTTTTTAGTTCCCTTTAAGACAACTGTATTGGGCAAATTTTCAGATACTCCTATCTCTTCTACTTTCACTTTTTTTGACATAATTATTTAGTAGCAATAATTTTAAATACTCAATATTCACTCAAACTTTTCTGCCTGTATTTGAAGAATTCAATCTTCGGTTTTTTTCCCAAAGGCAGAAGTTTGCCATAAACTCCACCTCCTCCCGGAATCTGTTTAATTTTATCCTGTCTGAAGGCATCAATATATTCTGCGACTTTTTTATCAATTTTTTCCAGTTTTTCTATTTCAACATCAATCAAAACTCTAATTTCATTACCAAATTGTTTGATAAACTTTTCCCAGATTTCAGAGACGGATTCAGAATAAAGAGTTTTTATGTTATATGCCGTTGCAATTATTTCTGTCAACGGATAAATATGAATATATTTTGGTCTTTCCGGATTTCCATCGCAGTCTGAGAGTTCTAAAATCCTGTCTTTTACCCCCTTGTTTATTGTTCCTCCGCAATTTCCGCATTTCCAGTTTAGTTTTTTTGCATCTTCCAATTTGTAAAACATCAAGCAGTTTTTGCATCTTGACAAATGATATTTTCCATGTTCTGGATAAAACCCGCAGTTCAGAATTACTTTTCTCAAATCTTTCTGAAGCATAACTTTTTTTAATTCTTCAAAAGTGAATTCTTTGATTTTCATCCTGTTAAATTCTCTTGCCAATCTTAAAGGATAAGGAGAATGGGCATCGGAATTTGAAAGAAAAGTTAATTTATGCAATTCTGAAATTTTGTCGGCAAGATGAGAATCCGCTGAAAGACCGAGTTCAAGAAAAGAAATTTTGTTTGAATGTTTTCCATAACATTCTTTTAGTGAGTTATAGTGAGCATAAACCCCAAAGTAGGGTGTAAAAGCATGAGCAGGACCAAACAAGCCTTCGCATTCAAAAACAAATTCAGAAATTTCTTCTCCGCCAATGGAAAGGTGCGGTCTTCCATCTGCATCCAGATTATTTGAATATTTCATGAGTTTTTCTCTTAATTCCTCTGCTTTTGAAAAGGAAGGCAATAAAATAACATGATGCACTCTGTCAAATGTCTGAACTTCTGTTTGCAGGACAAATTTTGTTTCACTTCCATCATATTCATAAATTCCTTCTCCCTTTAGATTCTCTTTCAAATGCGAAAGCCATTTATTGTGCAGACAATCTCCAGTTCCAAGCAATTGAACACCCTTTAATTTTGCCTGTTTTGCAAGAACCGGAATCTCCATTTTGTTGGAAACTCCTCTCGCATATTTTGAATGAATGTGCAAGTCTGCATTTATTTCAAGGAAATCCATATTTTCGTATAAATAATTCATCTCTTCCGTTTCTCCAAATAAATATCCAAAATTGTTGCATTCTGAATCCAAGTGTTTGGAATGTCCACGAGCAAACTAATTATTAAAACACTTGCCAATTGTCCAAAAACCGAAGAATATCCAGTAATCAGTAAAATAGCTATTAAACCAACTATGCTTGTAGCACTCATTGTCAGTCCGGTTTTCATGGCACTCTTATATTGTTTGTCAAAGTTTTCATGTGATTTAAGAACTCTCGTTGTAAGCAAAATATCCGAATCTACGGAGTAACCAAGCATCATCAGAAGAGCGGTAAAAGTTGCAATAGAAAGAGGAATTCCAAAAATATTCATCAAAAACAGAGTGATTACAATGTCTGAAAAAGCGCAAAGAACCATAGCAAAAGACGGAATTAAAGTTCTGAAAAGAATAAATATTATTATCGCAATTGCAACAAAAGCAAAGATGATGGAATAGATAATATCATTCAAAATATTGGCACTTAGTTTTGGATCTATCCTGCTGATTTCATAGTTTTTAATTTCAAGGGTTTTGTTAATATCCTTTATTAACCGATTTGTGTCAATTCCGGAACATTCCACAGATAATTGAGTTTCTATTGCACTTGTCGTTGTATATGCAGCAACTTTATATTCTTTTTGCAACCTATCTTTTAAATCCGAAATTTCATCAAAACTTGCATTATAAAAAGATATGGTAATCAAGTTTCCTCCTTTTAACTCAATACTTTTATCAATAAAAAAACCCGTGGTAATTTGTTTATAACTCAGAAATACCAGACTGATTATTAAAAAAATTATTGTGAGAATAATAAGTTTTCTATTCATATAATTCTCTGTTTTTAAAAAATAAAAGAAGTTGATAAAAATAAACAAACTAATATTATGACCGGGGATCTATTTATTGATTTATGTTTGATTATTATCCTCGCAACTGTTATTTGCGGATTTATGAGATTACTTAAACAGCCTTTATTAATTGGATATCTTCTTACAGGCATTATAGCAAGTTTTTTTGGTATTGTTCCATCCGGAGAATCTCTAAAACTATTTTCACATATTGGAGTTGCTCTCCTTCTCTTTGTGATTGGTCTCAGTTTAAATCCAAAGATAATAAGAGATTTAAGCAAACCTTCTTTGATTACGGGAATTGGACAATTTGTTATAAGTACGATGCTGGGATACATAATTTGCATTTATTTTGGTTTTACAGCAATAACTTCTTTGTATATTGCAGTTGCTTTGTCATTTAGCAGCACCATTGTGGCGATGAAGATTTTATCAGATAAAAGGGATACAGAAACTTTGTACGGTTATTTGTCAACGGGATATCTAATTATACAGGACTTAATTGTAATTGTTATCTTAATGATAATTACTTCTCTTTCAAGCGGAGTTGGTATTATAAATATTGCTTTTGAAACTATTTTAAAGGGGGTAGGATTGGTAACCATCCTATTTTTGATTGGAATTTATATTTTGCCAAAAATTACGGAATTAGTTGCAAAATCACAGGAATATTTATTGTTATTTTCTCTTGGATGGTGTTTTGCATTATCGGTGTTGTTCTACTATATGAACTTTTCTATAGAAACTGGGGCCTTAATTGCCGGAATTACGCTGTCCATGTCGTCATTCCGGTACGAGATAAGTTCAAAAATGAAACCAATAAGAGATTTTTTCATAATATTGTTCTTTATCGCAATAGGGTCTCAGATCACTCTCGGAAGTATTAATCAGTATCTTACAATAATATTAAGTTTATCCCTGCTCATACTTTTTATAAAACCGCTGATCATAATCTCTTTACTTGGATTTTTGGGATATGCAAGAAGAACAAGTTTTCTTACCGGATTAACATGCGGAAATATAAGCGAATTCTCGATAATTATGATAGCTCTGGGAATTAGCAGGGGAATTCTTCCACAGGAGATGTTATCTGTAATTACCATTATTGGTTTTATAACAATAGGCGGTTCAAGTTATCTTATGCTTTATTCAAATCAGCTATATTCTTATCTATCCAGATACCTTAAAATTTTTGAAAAAAGAAACAGAAGAATTGACGCCAAGCATAGATATAAAGAAAGTGATTATGAGATTATTCTGTTCGGTTACAATAGAATAGGTTACGATATACTGGAATCACTCAAGAAAATAAAAAAGAAATATCTGGTGGTTGATTACAATCCTGTAATAATTAGAAAATTAACAAGAGAATCTATAGATTGCAGATATGGTGATGCAAATGATTATGAATTATTGGAGGACCTTAGATTGTCAGAAGCAAAAATGGTTATATCAACAATACCGGATTATAATACCAATGCTGTGTTAATCAAAAAAATAAGAGAAACAAACAAAGACGCGATAATTATTGTTGTATCGCATAATATTGATCAGGCCATAGACTTATATGAAATTGGAGCAACTTATGTAATTACACCTCATTTATTGGGAGGGCATCATGCATCTATGATGATTGAAGAATATGGTTTTGACATGAAAAAGTTTTTGAAAGAAAAACTAAATCATATTGAAGATTTAAATCGCAGGAGAGAGTTGGGTCATAACAAACCAAAACACGAGAGAAGGTAGATTATAGAAAAAATTATTGCTAAAAAAACTTTCTTTTTTTATTTAATATTTTCAGAATGTCGAAAACAATTATTACAGATAAAGATACAAGGCCGGCAACAATTACATTATATATTCCTATTGGAACGGTTTCAAATATGCGATTTAACGGAGAGTAAATTATTAAACTTGTTAACAGAATAGATGCCGCTGAGGCATAGACCAGATATTTGTTAAAGAATAAAGGCGTTTTATATACAGGCATTTTAAATGATCTGAAATTAAATGCGTTTGCTATTTCAAACAATATTAAAACTAACAGGCCTGTGGTTCTGGCTGTTGCAGCAGCCATATTTTCGGCAATACCTTTGGCCAAAAGAGAAGCAAATGTAATATAAAATACCCCCAAAGTGCCAATTCCCATTATGGTTCCGGAAATTATGATCAATAAAAGCAATCGTTTATTTATAATGGATTTTTTCTTTGGCTTTTCTTTCATTATTCCATAAGAGGGATTAAAACCCAAAGTAATTGCGGGCAGATCATCCGTAACGAGATTCATAAATAAAATCTGCAGAGCGAGCAATGGCAGAGGCAAACCGAATAATATTCCGAAAAATATCACAAATAATTCGGCAGAGTTGCAGGAAAGCATATAAGCAGTAACTTTTTGTATATTGCTGAAGATCGTTCTTCCTTCTTTTACAGCAGAAACAATTGTAGCAAAATTATCATCCTTCAGAATCATGTCTGCCGATTCTCTTGAAACATCAGTTCCCTTTATGCCCATCGCCACACCAATATGCGCTTCTTTTAAAGCGGGAGCATCATTTACTCCATCTCCAGTCATTGTAACAATTTCCCCATTTTGTTTAAGAGCCTTCACAATTCTTAACTTATGTTCTGGTCTGACCCTGGCAAATATTGTAATTGTATTTACAATTTTTGCCAGTTCATCATCAGTTAATTTATCCATTTCCTCTCCAGTGATGACTTTGCCAGAAAGACCTATTTCTTTTCCTATTTCAACAGCAGTTTCTTTGCTGTCCCCAGTAATCATTTTAACTTTTATTCCGCTTTCTTTGCAAGAAATTATGGTTGGTTTAACTTTTGCTCTTGGGGGGTCCTCTATGGCAACCAAACCCAAAAAAATTAGATTATTTTCAAAGTTGTTCTTATCAAGAGAAGAAGATTCTTTGTAGGCAAAGGCAAGAACTCTGAATGCCTTTGATGTGTAAGTATTGTTAAAGTCAAATATCTTTTGTTTTTCTTTTTCAGTCAGTTTAATAATTTCATCTCCCTTTTGCACAAATTTGCATTTTTTAATTAAAACTTCGGGAGCGCCCTTTGAATAAACAAAATTCTTTCCTCTTTCTCTGCACAGGACGGACATCATCTTTCTCTCAGAACTAAATGGAATCTCTTCCTTTCTAGTAAATTTTAAATCTTCCCTGAAAATTCCTCCTTTTGCCGCCATTACCAGTAAAGCTGCTTCTGTTGGAGACCCTCTTATTTTATATTCTCCGTCTTTTTTTTCAATTTTTGCATCATTGCATAAAATTGCGGATTTTAAAAGAAGATTGAGACAGATATTTTTTTTAGGATCTATCTTTTTATTATCTAAGAGCAAGTTTCCTTTTTTGTCATATCCCGCTCCGGTAACACTGATAATTTTGTTGTCTGTAAATATTTTTTTTACCGTCATCTCTCCCTTTGTTATTGTCCCTGTTTTATCCGCACATATTACCGTAGTTTCTCCAAGAGTTTCAATTATAGACATATGGTTTACTATTGCATTTTTCTTTGCCATTCGGTAGGCTCCTAAACTAAGAATTGAGATGAGAGCGACAGGCAAACCTTCCGGAAATGCAGAAACAGACAGGGCAATCACTACAAGGAGTATCTCTACCAGAGCACTGTAAGTATGCGGCGTTCTTATCAGCATTAAAATCCCCGTTAAAATGGATACAGTTATTGCTATAAACGCCATATATTTTGCGATCTCATTGACTTTTTTTTGCAGAGGCAGTTCTTTTTCCGCTTTTGAAATCATTCCGGCAATTTTCCCGAATTCTGTATTCATTCCCGTATGCAAAACCTTTGCGACACATTTTCCGTTAACAACATAAGTTCCCATGAATATCTGATTGTCTCTTTTGTAGTTTTTCTCATTTTTTGTGGCGAATTTTTTGATTTCTTTTGATTCTCCAGTCAGAACGGATTCATTAACTCTTAATTCTTTTTCTTCCAAAACCAAACAATCCGCCGGAATTTTTTCCCCGGTTCTTAAAACGAGAACATCCCCAGGAACTATTTTCCTTGATGGTATCTCCATTTCTTTCCCGTCTCTTATAACAATAGAAGTTGGCGTAATCATTTGTTTTAAGGCTTTGATTGCTCTCTCTGCTTTATATTCCTGAAAAAATCCAACTGTTATAAGGATTAATATTATTATTGAAATAGCATATCCGGTAATAAATTTTCCAACAAAAAAAGATAATGTTGCTGCAACAAGTAACAAATATATCATGAAATTTTTCTTTATCTGTTTCAAAATAATCTGGAAAGGAGAAATTTGGAGGAGTTCTTTTATTTCATTATATCCGTATTCTCTAAGTATTTTGGCGGCTTCTTTTTGAGTAAGACCTTTTAATTTCTTCATAATTTAAATTTTTCTGAGAGTTTAAATGGATCAAAAGAAATTACAGAATTTCCATACAATTCCATTCCTCCGATATCCGAACTTTTATCTTCCAAGTTTCCTCTGTCCACCAGATGAGTAATCCAGTAATTTTCTATTTTATACAATGAAAGATTAAAGGACTTAACTCCCAATCTAAAGTAATTTTTTATTATTTTATAAATTAAATCAGACAAATTTGCAAATCTTTTTTCCTTTGAAAAAATAACAATCTCTTTCTCTTTGACTGGAGTCAAATAAAAAAGAATTTTTGTCCCGTTTATTTCCCTTAAAAGACCTAAACTTTTATGCACTCTGAATAAATCGAGAAAATAATCTGAATTGAATTTTTGTTTGTATTTTTCACTTATTTCCTCAAGTTTTTTCACTTTTCCGTATTTCATTTTTGAACTTGTTACTTGCATGTGGCCGTGAATTATTGAAGCTCCGCTTCTCCATAGGCAGTTCCAGATCAGGAAATTGTTTTTTGCTTCTTTGTCCAGTTTTTTTACTTCCAAAAACCATTTTTCTGCTGTTTCAAAATAATCTCTCAACCATACTTTCTTTATTTTCAGAGGATTGTGTTCTTTAAAAATGATTAAACTATGAAAATAATCATATTTTGCGATGTTGCTTGCCGTTATGCAATATTTTCCCTTTATTCTGCCGAAGGAATCCGAAGGAGTGAAATTTTCTGGTTTACAGAAGACGCAGTTCTTTTTATTTTCCAATTCTCTTGTGCTCATTTTTATTGTTGGCCGGGGTCTGAGACTCCTCAACTCATTAAACAAACTTCCTTCTCCAGTAAAATTATTGTTGATTGCTATTATTTCTTGATTCTCTACTCTTTTTAAAGACTTAAATCTTATTTTTACAAATTCTCTCATTTTATTCGACAGAATTAATTTGCTTTCAGACAAATTCACGGAATAAAATCGGTTGAATAATCTCCTTTGTTTTTCTGGAAGTTTGTTTACTAATTCTAACAGGTTTGTTATTTTTGCTTCCATAAAATAGGTCGCAGATAAAGTATAATAAGAACGAAGAAAATTGTTGCGATTCCAATATTGAAGAGCAAAATAAAAATTTGATGAGAAATATATGAAAAATATCAAATTAAAATAATCTATTATTTATGAGGATAACCTATTATGCAAAACTAAGAGGAGGTGCGAGAACCCATATTCAATATCTTATGAATCATTTCAAAGCAAAACTTTTGACTTCCGAAGCAGCAGTGGATTTTTATGATGGCACTTATGGCATAAGTTTGGGAACAAAACTAATACAGAGAGAAATGCTGAATTGCGATATTTTTCATATCCATCATGCGACGCATTCTCTGGAATTGCTGATTCCTTATATTTTTAAAAAAATGAAGAAAAAGCCAATACTGATAAATACTTTTCATACCCCTGTTGGAGAAGGAGGATTTTCTGTTATTCCAAACACTTATATGAAATTAATAGTTAAACTTTATAAAGATATTTCAAGCAAATTTATTGTTGTTGGAGAAAAACAAAAAAAAGTGATAGAAGACATCGCCAAAGATAATATCATTGTGATCAATAATGGAGTGGATATAAAAAAGTTCAAAAAGAAAAAAACAAAAAGATTTTTCAAAGATTTTACCGTAGGTTATCTTGGAAGATTGCATATTGAAAAAAATGTTCTCTCTTTGATCAAAGCATGTAAAAAATCCGGAGTAAATTTGGTAGTTGCTGGAACCGGAACGCAATATGAGAAGATCAAAAAATTAGAAAATGAAAAATTAAAAGTTTTGGGATTTATTGAAGACCAGGTTGAATTTTATAATTCCATAGATGTTTTTGCATCGGTTTCCCGTTTAGAAGGACATCCATATACCGTATTGGAGGCTATGTCCTGCGGAAATCCCGTAATAGTTTCAAATTTTGGTGGAGAAGAGAAAATCTTGGAAAGGTGCGGTGTTGTTTGCGGAACGAGAACGAAAGAAATTGAAAGAGCCATCGAAGAGATTAAAAATAAAGATTTGGAAAAACTTGGCAGAAATGCGAGAAAGCTTGTAGAAAAAAAATACAATATAGATATTCAAATAAAAAAACATAGAGAACTTTATAAATCTGTTTTAAATGGGAAGCATGCCTAATCGGCAATTAAAAATAAAATAAAAAATTAAAGCAATCTAAATTTCTTCTTCTTTGAAATTTCTTTCTTCGGCAGTTTTATTTCTAGAACTCCATCTTTGAATTCCAATTTTGATTTTTCTGGTTTAACTTCGGTGGGCAGATCCAGAACTCTTCTGATTTCTCCTGACTTTCTTTCCTTTCTGTAAAAATATTTTCCTCTTTCTGTTCGTTCTTCTTTTCTCTTTGCGTGAATTAAAATCCTTTTCTCTGTCGCCTCAACCTGTAAATCTTGTTTTTTAAATCCGGGCAAATCTGCCCTGACAATTACCTCTTTATCTGTTTCAATCATGTCTACTGGAAAACTTTGCAGCGGTTGCCAGATTGACTGAAATTGTCTCTGGAATTCTTTTTGAATATCTCTGAACGATTTGATGGAATCTTCCAACCATTTATCATCATCTATCATAACTAATATAAACTAAACTTAAAATATAAAAAATCAAGGTCCTTCTTTCTTCACAAACTCCGGTAATTTAATGGGTGGCGGCAACTGCAAATCATCGGCTATCTTTATGCTTTGAACCATGCATTTCTTAAAAATATAATTCAAAAGAGGCAAACCAATATTTTCATCAATTTTCTTATTTTTCTCCCAGTTTTTCAATATTTCTTTTTGTTTTTCATCTGTGTATAAAATCTCTCCCGAGATGATGATTTTTGCATTTATAGGAGTGTATTTTGTTTTGTGTTCGAACTCAATTGAAAGAACTTTTGTTTTATTTCCCGCCAATCCGACTTCTTTCTCTAAAATATTTTTTATCTTTGGCAACGAAGAACCTATTTTCAATTCTCCCATTACCGGCTCTCCGGCATTTCCTTCCATTTTTTTTATTCGGAAACTCAAAATTCCCATAAATATAATAAAATAATAAATAAACACTTCTGTAAAAAATTTTCTCAAATATCCAATAATTTTAGAAATAATGTTTATATTATGTTTAAAGATTTTGTTAGGAGTGCTTATTTGTCTTATGGCGAAATTGCTTCAAAAATTGCCCCCCATTTTAGATATATAGCAAAAGATTTGAAAAAAACGGGAGTAAAATACACACTAATAGAATATCTTTCGCTTGCAATTTTTGTTTCATTAATAGTTTTTGTTGTAGAACTGCCCATTATAACTCTGATTCTGTCTTTTTTTATTCATGTTGTTTTTGCTCTCATACTCTCTTTTATCTTCTCTTTTGCCGGAGCAGCAATTATTTTTTTTCTTTTTATAACTTATCCAAAAGTACAGGTTGCTAATTTAGCCTCAAAAATAGACAAAGGATTGCCTTTCGCCGTTAGTTATATGACTGCGGCAGCCAGTTCTGATGCCCCTCCGATTACAATTTTTAAATCAATTACGAAATTAGATGAGTATCCAGAATTAAAAGAACAAGCACAAAATGTAATAAGAGATGTGGAAGCTCTTGGAATGGATATTTTAAGTGCTTTGAGACGAGAAGCAAAAAGAACACCCAGCAATGAATTTAAGAATTTGCTTTTGGGATTGGAATCAACAATAAAATCTGGTGCGGATATGCTCCTTTTTCTAAATAATAAAGCAACATATCTATTTGATAATTATCAGAGAAAAATTAAAACCTTTTCCGGTATTTTATCTGCGATTATGGAAGTGTATATTACGGTAATAGTTGTCGGTCCAATTATTTTTACAGTTTTATCAAGTGTAATGGCTATGCTTGGAGGAGGAGGAAATATTCTTGCTACGCAGGTTATAGTTTCTTTCGTAATAATGCCCATGATCTCCGTAATCCTTGCTTTTTATATCAGTGTAGCTTCACCATGAACCTGGAAAAACTATTTGGTGCAAGACTGACAAAAAAGCAGGAGATTTTATTTTATTCTGCAATTATAGCTCTCGTTATTATTTTGTTTGGTCTTATACTCTCTTTGTTATTTGCCAACTTCAATATTTTATTAGATTCTTTTATTTTTTCGGTTTTTGTTTTTACCGTGCCTTTTTTTGTCTATAGATATCTGCATTTCATGGAAATAAAAGATTGTGAGAAAAATCTTCCCGTATTTCTGAGTGATTTGAAAGAAATTAAAGAAAGCGGGGTTTCTTTTCCGGAAGCAATTAAATTATGCCGGGGAGATTATGGAAAATTAAATAAATATGTAGAAAAATTAAAAAAAAATATCAGTTGGGGAATTAATATTGACTACGCTTTAAAACAACTGCAGAAAAATTTTGGTGAAAGCAGAATATTATCCAGATCCATTTCAACTTTGTTGGAAACCTATAGATCTGGAGGAAATGTGGAAGATATTTTGGAGACATTAATAAATTCTTTGCTCAAAATAATGGAGAGCGAAAAAGATAAAAAATCAATGATGCAACAATATATGTTTATGATGTATGGCATTTTTTTAATATTTGTTGGATTAACAATTGTATTGGGAAATTTTTTAATTCCCCTAATTTCTGAGATAGGAGTGACCGGAGTAGAAATTATTGGTCATAAGTCAAAGAGCATCTCTCCCTGTTTTGATTGTTACGATCCGCTTTGTTATGGTGTCTGCGGCTATTACAATATAATTGGCGGAATGTTTGCTTTTGGAGAGCCAAATTCATTGCAAGTATATTATAAATCTCTGTTTTTTACAATGATTGTTCTGCAAGGATTTTTTACCGGACTGATTGTAGGACAGATCTCGGCAAAAAGTTGGGTGGAAGGAGCGAAACACGGTCTGATTATGCTTTTCCTCGGATTATTTATTATAATTATAGCAAATATTATTGGTTTCTTTTAAGATGGGAAATACTAATTGCGAATCTGAAAAAAGGATAAATATAAAATTTAGGGGACAGATAAATATTTATTTCATTATCAGCACATTTTTGTTTATTTCTCTTTCACTTTATTTAATTTCAGTCATTATAGGAAGATATCCGGAATATCAAAACAATATGAATTATGATGTTTTATATTCTAAAGCTCATTCAGTTTCCGAATTATTAATAAAAGATTCTGGTTATCCAGAAAACTGGAATTCAGATAATTTTGGACGAGTTGGGCTTGCTTCCAGACCTTACACTTTAGATTCGACAAAAATTAATGAATTTAAGAAAATATGCAATTCTACAAATAAAACAAAAATTCAAAAAATTATAGATTCTTTTGGGCTGGAAAATAATAATTTCGTCGTTGAAATTAATTATTTAAATAATACGAATATAATGAAATGCAAATTTGCCGGTAAAAAGATCGGTAAAACGGCGCAAATAAAAAGGATAGCCTCTCTAAATAATAAGTTCGTCGAAGTAATTGTTTACCTAGGATAAAATTTTTTAATCCAGAAGATTGATTAATTTCATTTATATAACTAAATTTTATAAAACATTATGAACAATAAGAAAAAACTAATATTAAGAGCAATTTTTTTGATAACCCCTTTAATTTTTCTGTCCTTTTTTCATTTAGAAATTCAACTTTTTCATGAAGTTTTCTTTTTGCAGGTTGCTTATCTTCTGAACTTGTTAGGCATCAAATTCCATACTTTTGGTTTTCACATACTTATAAAAAATTTCTCGTCAATAATAACTTTTGACTGCACGGGATGGAAGCAGTTTTATATTTTTTGTATTTTGATCTTCCTGCCTGTGGGGATTAAACTCTCAGATAGATTAAAAGGTTTATTATTTTTAATTCCTTTGTATTTTTATAATTTATTTAGAGTTGTTATAACGATCTATGTTGGCTCTATTTCTTATTTCTGGTTTAAATTTGTTCATTATTTCTTGTGGAATTTTTTATTTCTTGTCTTGATTTTTGTTTTTTGGTTCTGGTGGTATCAGCGAAAATTAATTAAAAAAACACGACGCAAGTTGCCAAAGGCGATTAATTCCGATACAAGATCATAAAATCTTTATTTAACGCATTGCAGTTGCGACGGCAGAACTCCGGATAATCAAAAACCATCCCGCAATATTCTTTAAAAATTGTGCTCGGCGAGACTTCGCGCAGCAGGAGATTAAGCGGTTCAACTTCGCTTCGCTCGTCTCACCCAAAGCCATTTAGACTTCACCTAATTCCAATACGAGAATCTTTCTGTGAAATTTTTAAATCAGTTTTCTACTTTTTCTAATCTTGCCACATATTTTTTAATCTTTATTTTCAATCAAGTTTTCCCATAAATTTTAGGACTTTTGGCAAAGCAATATTAAACCAGTAGGTGTATCTTTTTTCATTGGTCTGAATATCTTTTATAAGCTCTTCTGTATTTATCCACTTAAAATCTTCTACTTCTTCTGGATTTGGTTTTACTTCTCCGTCATAGATGCCAACAAAAACGTGATCAAATTCATGCTCTGTTAAATTGTTATCAAATTTTACTTTATAGATGAAGTGAAGCACTTTTTTTAATTCGCAGTCAAATCCCATTTCTTCCTTTAATCTTCTGTGAATGGCATCTTCCAATCTTTCATTCGGTCTTGGATGGCTACAACAAGCGTTTGTCCATAGACCTCCAGAATGATATTTGTTTTTTGCTCTTTTTTGAAGCAACATTTCGCCTTTTGAATTGAAGATAAATATAGAGAACGCCCTATGTAATTTTCCGTCTTTATGAGCTTTTAGTTTCTCTTCTGTTCCAATTTCGTTGTCATTCTCATCCACCAATACAATTTCATTCATTCTAATCTTCCTTTTTAATAGAAATTATTAATCCGTATCTCTTATCTCTTAAACTTCTTCTCTTCAATTCCATAATAAATTACTTCCTTAAATTTAATATTTGTCAATCATCTCTTCTGAAAGAGGCATCAAAAAATATCTAGAAAACTGCAGATATATAAGGCCTTACCTCAATTTCCCTCCATGGTTTTCTGATTTTATTGCTTTCCCAAAACTTCTTTCAGGTCAAAAGTATTTTGCACTCTTATAATTTGGAATCTATTAATTCTGTCTGCTTTATTCAACAACCTCTACTCCCAAAACCTTTTCAACTTCTTTCTTTTTTATTTCTTTATATCCTTCTGTTTTGATAAATTCCTGAGAAGAAGTTATGCCGGTAACTACAAGCAATGTTTTTACGGCATCTCCGAGTTCTTTATCAATGGTCGCGCCCCAGATTATTTTTGCATTTGGATCGAGAACCGAAGAAACTCTTTCAACAATCTCTTGGCATTCTTTTATTGTGATATCTTTTCCGCCGGATATATTGATTAGAGCACCCTTTGCACCATCTATTTCCATATCTAATAGTGGATTATTTAATGCCCGTTCAACAGATTCTATACCTTTATTTTCTGTATCACTTGAACCCAATCCAATCATTGCCAGACCACCATCTTTCATAACTGCTTTCAAATCTGCAAAATCCAGATTTACCAATCCGGGTTTCATAACCAGATCTGTAATACCTCTTACGGCATTTACCAGCACTTCATCAGCGATTTTAAAGGCAGTTGTTATCGAAACTTCAGGCACAATTTCAAGAAGTTTATCATTTGGAATTACGATCAGAGTGTCCACATTTTTCTCCAATTTATCCAATCCCATCAGAGCGTTATCTGTTCTTTGTTTGCCTTCCATTGTAAAAGGCATTGTGACAACACCCACAGTTAAAGCATTCATCTTTTTTGCTGTTTCTGCAATAATGGGGATGGACCCTGTTCCCGTTCCTCCGCCGAGACCGCAGGTAACAAAAACCATATCCGCGCCTTTTAGAACTTCTTCTATTTCATGTTTATTTTCTTTTGCTGCTTCTTCGCCAACTGCAGGATCGGCTCCTGCGCCCAAACCTCTTGTAAGATTTTTACCAAGCAGTATTTTTTTATCTGCTTTACAATATAAAAGCTGTTGAGCATCTGTATTTACACCAATTACTTCTGCTCCGCTTGCACCACTTTCAACAAGTCTTGTGGCCGTATTATTTCCCGCTCCGCCAACACCAACAACTTTTATTATTGCTTTTCTTTGCTCTAAAAGTTTTTCTAAATTCATTTTTGATTCTTCTTGTTTTGTTTTCTTTTTAGTAACCATAAGTTAATATAATAAAATTATTTATTATTATTTTTTAATGGGGGTATATTTATGAAAAGAATAATAATTCTATTAGTTATTTTTTTATTGGTTTCCCCCGTTTTAGGAGATTTGCCAACGAAATACAGAGATTACAATATCAGTGTAGAAATTCAGGAAAATGGGCTGATAAAAGAAAATATAACTATAAGTTTTCCAGAAAATATAGATAAATTTAATTATTATATCATTCATCCGGTTAATGATTTAAAGATTTTTTCAGATTCTGGCAGAATACCCTGTGAATGGAAATATGTAAGGGCGGGAACTTTGATTTCCTGCAAAAATTTTAACTCCAGCAAAATCAATATATTGTTTGAATATCATGGTTTGATTACCCACACCCAGTATTATAATGTTTTTTCGAGCAGATATATTATATCCACACCGACAGATTATTTTAATTTAAAGGTTTTTCTTCCAAAAGGATATATTCTGGCCAAACAGGACGAATATTTAACCCAGCCATCTTATTATCCCATAGAAGGGGTTCAAAAAACAGATGGACGGACTATATATATTGAATGGAATACAACTCCCAAATTGGGAGAAGTTTATGATATCTCAATATTTTATGAGCCCGCTTTGAGATCAGATCAATTTGCGGTCATGATTTTTACTATTCTGATTATTGTTGCAATATTCATCATTTTTATATTTTTTAAAAGAAGCCCAAAAATCGAAGAATATGGTCTTACCCCCGATGAAAGGAGATTTCTGGAAGTTTTGACAAAAGAAAAAAATCTTTCTCAGAGAAAAATTGCCAGAAAAATCAATTTATCCAAAGCACAGACAAGCAGAATAGCAAAATCTTTGGAAAAAAGAGGTTTAATTGAGAGAAAGAGAAAAGGTCGGAATTATGAGATTATTTTAAAAAAATAGATGAGAAAAGATAAATTTATTTAATTAAAAATATATTTTACAATACCAAAATTATATATATACTTTTGTTACTATTTATATATGGTAAGAAAGAATCACTCAAAAGATGATGTGACAATGGAAGAAAAAGAGTTACAGACATGTATTTATTTGATTGGAGGGGGAAATCTCTATTTTGTTGATACCGCAATAGAATTAGCCCAAAGGCATCGTAATTACGAAAAAGAACTTGAGAAAGCTATAAGAACGGGTGAGAAGATAGAGTTACAAAAATACATTAATTGGATCAAAGGAAGATATCTCGGCTGGTATGAAGTAGGAGGAACATGGTTTAAGTGGATTGATGAAGCAAAAAAATTAGCCGATAAACATCTCGAGCACAAGGATGAACTTAAAGAATCTATAAGAATTGGTGGAGAGATAAGATTACCGAAATATATTCGTTGGATTGAGGCAGGGGAGCTCTCAAACTCCTCCTTAATTGATAAAATAAAAACGTTAGTATATGAGTACTTTCCTGAATACCAAGAAGAACTTGAAAGGGCTATAAGAATCTGTAAAGAAAAAAAGAACTAATCTTTGGATTTTTTATTTCTACTTATATCTTTACAAAGCACAAGTATAGAACTTCATCTCATCTTTTAATTAAAAGCCAAAATTTAAACTATTTCTTCTTATGCCTCATCTTTTTTCTCCTCTTTTTTAGTTTGTGAGTCTTTATCTTTCCTCTTTTTCTTTTTTTACCACAGGGCATTATTTAATTATTTTTTAATTTTAAGGAAGTATTTAATTGCAAAGTATGAAAAATCCAAATCTATTATTTAATTAATTCTGTAAGTATGGAGTATAAAAACATGAAAAAATGGAAAATGGAAAAATAACTAATGAGAGGATTTCAAGTCCAATTTTTAGAATTAAACTCATAAATTATTTTTAATCTATTTTTATGAGACACGACTTGCTGGCGGATGTTTTTTCGGCAATAAAAAATGCTGAGAGTGTAGGAAAAAGAGAGATTATTGTGGGAAGCAGCAATCTTGTCAAAAACATCTTAAATATTTTAAAAGAGAAAGGTTACATAGAGGGATATAATGTTTTAATTAGAAATAATTATCAGGAGCTCAAAGTTAAGCTAAAAAATAAAATAAATGAATTAAAGGTTGTGAAACCCAGACATTCCTTTAAGAAAAAAGAATTAGTTAAGTATAAATTCAGATATTTGCCGGGAGAAAATGTGGGATTTTTATTTATATCTACCCCCAAAAGTAAAATAATCACGGACAGAGATTTAAAAGACGAAGGAGGTATAATAATTGGATATGTTTATTAATGTGGATTTTCATTTCTCAATATCCTCACCCGAAAGATGCCGATAATTTTTGAAGGATTCCGCATATTTTTTATCAAATAGCATTCTTTTATCTCTTTTGATTGTTATTATCTCTTATATATAATTTTTAGAAAAGATTTTTGATAAATTTATAATTTTTTATATTATGGCAAAGAAAGTTGGAGGTGTGGTTTATAAGAGGTTATTTGAAAATGTTTTCGTTTGTCTGAAATGCAAACACAAGATGAGAGCAAACCCTCAAAAAATTAGACAGGAAAAAATACATTGCAGAAACTGCGGATATTCTAAATTCAGACCAAAATCTAAACAGGGGAGGAGATGATTTTATAGATTTTATATTTAAAATATGATATTTAAAAAAAATATTATATAAATTTATATAATGGCAATCCTAAAATATAGGGAACTTCTGAAAATGGGAAGAGAAGAATTAATAAAAAAAAGAAGAGAACTGGAACTGGAACTGGCTAAAGAAAGAAGTAATGCTGCAATTGGCGGAACCGTAAAAAATCCGGGAAGATTAAAAGAAATCAGAAAAACACTGGCAAGAATAAAATCTTTAAAAAATGGGTGAGATTTGTCCTGTTTGCGGCCTGCCAAAGGAAATTTGCGTCTGCGAGAAAACTGCCAAAGAGGAGCAGAAAATTGTTATTTATACAATAGTTGGAAAATTCAAGAAAAAAATCACAGCAATCTCCGGAATTGATCAAAAAAATGTGAATGTAAAAAAACTATTAAAAAAATTCAAGCAAAAACTTGCATGTGGAGGAACAATAAAAAACAATGAACTCTGGCTTCAGGGAGAACATAAAGAAAAATTGAAAGATTTGCTTGTAGAAGAAGGTTTCAAAAAAGACCAGATTGAGATAAAGTAGTTTATTTTTGTATTTCAAAGCGAACTCAAAATATTTGGAAATATTTTCTACAACTTTTTTAACTTTTAAATTCAAATCTTCAACACCATTAAATTTTACTCTGTTTATTTCTATTCTGAATTATGGAACAAGTAAAACTGACAAAGGAGCAACTACTAAAATATTATTCAAATGAGAAATTGCAGAAAATTCTCTGGACTTTTGGGAAAAACAGAGAGGTTGTTGCGAGGAATATTGATGGTCAATATTTTAAAAGACCTAATATGCTTCTTTATCCAAAAGATATTCTGAAACAAGTCATGCTCGGGGCGGTTTCTTTTCATTGTTCTGTTGAAAGATGGAGAAATCCTTTGCTGGTGAATGAGAGAAATTATGATGAGCAGAGAATTGGTTTTGATTGGATCATTGATATTGACTCCAGTTTGGGGATTGAAGAAGCAAAAATTGCCGCAAAACTTGTGAGAGATTTTTTAGACAAATACAGATTAAGTTATTTTTTAAAGTTCTCTGGAAGGAGAGGATTCCATTTCTGTATTTTTTGGGAGAATTTTCCCAAAGAAATCAATTATAATAGAACGGAGTTTTTATATCCGGAACTTCCAAAAATTCTCGCCAGTTTCCTGAGAGAACGGATCAAAGACGATTTATGGTCTGGGTTAATTAAATACAAGGGATCTATAAGGGAATTAACAAATGGAGAATCTATTGAGGATCTGAATCCTTTTAAATTTGTGGAAGTTGAAAAAGATTGGAGTGTAAGGCATTTATTCAGAGCTCCTTATTCTCTGCATGAGAAAACGGGACTTGTTTCAATTCTTATTAAACCAGAAAATTTAGAAAATTTCAAATTGGAAGATGCAAAAATTGAAAATACAAAGTTTGAAGAGATCAAGTTGGAGAAGGGAGAGGCAACAAAATTAATTGTGGACGCGTATGATTGGTTTTCAAAACAGAAAGAAAAGACGGAGATAAACCCAAAAAGAGAAATAGTTTTTTATAGGGGAAAAATTACTTCTGAATGTTTTCCTCCATGCATCCAGAAAATTCTTTCTGGAATTATTGATGGGAGGAAGAGAAGTGTTTTTACCCTGATAACCTTTTTGAGAAGTTGTAATTGGCCAATGATTGAAGTTGAGAAAACTGTTCTGGAATGGGGAAGGAAAGTTGGATTAAGAGATAATTATACGAAATCGCAATTAAATTGGCACAAAAGACAGAATAAAAATATTCTTCCTCCGAACTGCGAAAATGATTTATTCTATAAAGACATAGGAATATGCAATCCTCTTCCACTGTGCGAAAAAATAAAAAATCCAATTAATTTTGCAATTTTGAAAGCTGGGAAGAAGAAAAGAAAGAAATAGATGCGGCTGCCGGGATTCGAACCCGGGTCACGGGCTATTTCCAATATTTTTTTGCCGATTTTATTCAATTTGATCAATGCAGAATTCTGATGGGAAGCCCATATCCTAACCGCTAGACTACAGCCGCATAAAAAATTATTTTTTGAAAAAAAGGGTTATTTATGATTGAAATAGATGGATGTTATTTAGAAGGAGGAGGACAGATTTTGAGAACCGCTGTTGCATTATCCGCCATTACAAAAACCCCCGTTCATATATATAATATAAGAGGTGGAAGAAAGCAACCGGGATTAAAAGCACAACATCTTGCCGCAATTTCTGCCGTTGCCGATTTATATAATGCGGATTTAAAGGGAGCAGAGATTGGATCAAAAGAAATTTATTTTACTCCTAAAGAACTTTCATCAAATTCTTTGAAAATTAAAATAAAAACCGCTGGTTCTGTTGGTTTGGTTTTGCAGACTCTTTTTCTTGCTTCCTGCAAAAAATTGAAAATTGAAATTGAAGGAGGCGGAACAAGCGGGAAATGGGCTCCTTCGGTTATATATCTTCAGCATGTTTTTTTAAAAACCTTAAAAAGATTTGGCTTCAGGGCAGACATAAAAATTATCAGACACGGATTTTATCCAAAGGGCGGAGCAAAAGTTTTGGCAGAAATTTTTCAAACAAAACTGAAAGGTTTTTCTTTAGATAGGAAAATAGAAAAAATAGAGGGAATCTCAATTGCTTCAGAAGACTTAAAACGATCTGATGTCACGGTTAGACAAAAAAATATGGCGGAAAATATTCTAAGGAAATTAAATCTTCCCATTGAAATAAAAGAAAAATATGTAACTTCTATATCTTCAGGTTCGATAATTGAATTGTGGACAACACCAACCATTTTGGGAGCAAATTCTCTTGGAGAGTTTAGAAAAAGAGCAGAACTTGTTGGGGAGGAATCTGCCAGAAAATTAATCAACGAAATAAATTCTGGCGCTACAGTTGATAAATATCTTGCAGATCAGTTAATCCCATTTATGGCTCTGGCGGAAGGAAATTCAAGTTATAGAGTTTCCGAGTTAACCAATCATACAAAAACAAATATCTGGATTACGGAGAAATTTATTGATAGAAAATTTAGAATTAAGAAGACTGACAAGTTGTTTGAAATACATATCTAAAGCATTAGATTAATTATCTATTTTATAATTTTTTCCAGCAATTTCTAAAGTTACAATAATCCAAATAATTTTCAATTACTTTCATTTTTCTTACTAAAATTATATAAAATATTTATATTTAATAAATAAATATATATAATTATGAAATTAAACAAGTCTAGAAAGGAATTTTATTTGCCATCGTCCTTATCGAATTATATATCTATTAATATATTAATTAATATATTAAATAAATATATATAATTATGAAATCAAACAAGTCTAAATCTAACAAATCGAAATCAAACAAATCTGATTATAAATCCTTGACAACTTTGATATTGATATTGCTTGTATTGATTGCGGCTTTTTTCTATTTTCAGGAAAAACAAACAAAACCAACTCAGCCGAGCCTCAGGATAATAGATTTTACAAAAGAAAATGTTTTGGAATTGCCTCCCTCGGGCAATCCCGTTTTGAGAATATTTGACAGAGGAACCGAAAGATGCATTAAAACTTATGAGAATTTTAAAACCAAGTTCAATATAGATTTTGAATGCGTTCCAACGGAGAATATGAGCGACGAATATCTCGCCGCAATTTATAAATTTGTCACTTCACCAGAATATAGAAATATTACAAATAATGCCACAAATAATACCTTTGAAGAAGAGGCCATTTTCACAACAAATATTGTTGCGGAAACTGCAACAGAAAAAAATGTTTCAGAAAAACTTGAAACCAATTTTACAACAATACCTTTAAAAAATAATACCCTGACATTATTTTTTATTTACGAATATATATTATATGATTTCAAAATTCCTTCTGAGGAAGATATTTGCAAGGTAGCCAACTATGATACGTGCTAAATCCATTTTTGTGGTCGCGATATCGACATTGATGGTTTTTTCTTTACTGAGCAGTATTACTTACGCTTGGAGTTTTGGCGGTTGGGGCAGCTGGTCCCGCCCTTCCATTCCTTCTTTCTCTTCCCCCTCCTATCACCGCCCATCCATCCCCTCCTATCACCGCCCATCCATCCCCTCCTATCACCCCCCATCCATCCCCTCCTATCACCGCCCATCCATCCTTTCTTATAGCCCTCCTTCCATCACTCGTAAAATCCATCTTAAACCATATTGTGATAAATATGGATGTGTCTGGACGGGAGAAGGAGTGGAAACTATACATGCAGAAGGCGAAGTAACTGAGAGTCAAGTAGAGCAAAACCAACAAATAACTCGGGAGGCATTGAAAGAAACCTATGACGATGTTACCCATATTGCACATACTATTCGTGCTAAACCAAATAAAGAGGGTAAGTTATGTTATATTCATGTAGATACAATAACTATTATTAATCATCGTACTGGAGAGGTAACTACAAAAACTGAAAGATGGATAAAATATTATGATCAAAAGGCGGTGATATTTGGTCCAACCTATATAACGACTGATGATGGAGA
>Ga0190305_1000042_pt1 | contig 36718 bp, 41 predicted proteins | sample 48700723_MG_FD_161678 | JGI IMG/M metagenome (GOLD analysis project Ga0190305, IMG submission 161678) | Hydrothermal vent sediment bacterial communities from Southern Trench, Guaymas Basin, Mexico - 4870-07-2-3_MG | ecosystem: Environmental > Aquatic > Marine > Hydrothermal vents > Sediment ... | reverse complement strand
ATATTTGTTCTGGTGGTTCATAACCATATCTATGTATTGGTCTTTTATCTGCTCTGTCAGAAATAACATTTTTCATATCATAAATTATGTAAGTATTATTATAACAATCATCTACATAAGAAAGACCATTATAAATATCATAAGAAATCAATCCATTATTATAAAAAGTTAAATTTTCAAAATGAGAAGTTTCATTAAAACAACCTGTGTTTGGAGTATGGTAATCATAAACTCCATAAAAATTTGAATTATAACCATAATCTGTTTCATCAAAATATCTTGACTGATGATAAACTGCATCATAAAAGCTCCAACCATCATAAGAATTATAATTATTTGGATTTGCTCCTCCTGCAAAGAAATTTAAATTTTCTGTAATTCCAATAATATCTAAAATAGAGTTTGCAAGACCACTTGTCCTATATGTGCTATCATAAAAATTTCCTCTTACTATATTCCAAGTAATTGATTTTGGAGAAGTTGAAAATTCAAGTATAGAACCTTTTGTTAAATTTAATCCTCCCAATTTATTATTTGCTAAAATTGTAGTAATTCTCTCTCTTTCTAAATTTAATGTTCCAGTTCCATAAAGCCCACCTAAAACAGTAACTCCACTTGTGCTTATTCCAGACATATCTGTATTATTTGTATCATAGAGTGATTGTTTTAAATCTGTTAGAGTAGGAGTTCCTTCTATTTGAATTGAAATTGTTCCTTTTGTTATATTATAAAATTTCTCTAATTCATTTCTACTTGTTAAAGGAATTGCTATTTCTGGATGATGCATAGCTCTTGAAGAAGAAGAAGTGCTATCTAATAAATCTGAATTTTTAATTATTGTTCCTTGCTTATTATTTGAACATTTTAAATCTGGATAAAGTGAAGGGTTTCCAAAATTAGTTATCCATCTTCTGTGTCCGTATGTGTCTGTATCATTACTTGTTCGTGACCAAGGCATATATCCTTCTCCTCCCCAAGTAAGAAAACTTTCAGTATCCCAACGACAAATAACTCCCTTATAAGAACCATCTGGAATAAAATAATTATCACATTGGTCTCCCCAAGTTTGATTAATCCATCTATGAGTTGAGTTAGTTGTAATATTTGATTCTATTGATGCTGGACTACAAGTTGCTCCCTGATACATATATCCTCCAAAGAAACATTGAAAGTAATAAGTTGTATCTTCTAATAATTCATCTGTTCCATCACTTTCAACTAAAGTATAATTAAAAGTTGGTCTATCAAAAGCAGTTCCATTTGAAATAGTAATTGTTGCACTAACAGAACTAAACAAGAATACACTTAAGATTAAACACATCAATAGTTTTTTCATTTTAATTTTCCTCTTTTTTTTAAATGTCCTTTAAGCATTTTTTCGATTAATTTTGAAGAATTAACACATTCCTCTTCGGCATATTTTTTCCAAATTCCAAGAATTTTTTCATCTATTGTAACACTCAATACTTTTTTTGACATTTTAATTTATAATATAAATAATATAAATAATATTTATTATTTAAACATTTCCCTAATCAAAACCCTTAAATACCTAAAATTGCCCATATTATTGTAAGTCAGGTAGTTAACTTTCGGGACTCTGACATTAAATTGTCAAGAAATGTTATGTGATTTCTGAGTTCTGAGGAAGGTCCGCCCACCCGCGATTCATCGCGATAAAACCATCGAGGAAATCTCGATTGTCGTAAGGCAAAGCTCTGAGATAGAAACGATCCTATTAAATTAGGCTGGAACGAGCATCTTGGTTGGTGCAAGGGCAACAAATGTACACCCGCTTAGTCAGATGTTAACACTTTCCGTTCGAACACGAGGAAAGACAAAAGGTGGCCTATTCCTGACTTACATTTCTTATTGCCACCTCTGCTTCACGAATATAAACATTTCATGTTTACATAAAGGTGGCCTATTCCTGACTTACATTTCTTATTGCCACCTCTGCTTCACGAATATAAACATTTCATGTTTACATAAAGGTGGCCTATTCCTGACAAAATAAAATCACTGCGTGGATTTTATTTCCCGGGGCCTTATGTAATAAGGTCACCTGACTTGCCAGGTTCTCGTGCCCTTTGGGTATCCCTTGTGGAAAGGGCGACCGTTTCTATATTTAAAAGGGAGTAGATAATTTTTACTTGTAAAAATTTGATTTACATTTTATTTTTCATAGGCCCAAAATAATTAATAGTATATAATCTTTAAAGCAATTTGCTGAAAATAAATTTCAGAATTGATATATCATCATCAATTATGGCACAAACATAATTCGAGTTTAGGCATTTTTAAAATTCTCCAACCATTTATACACACAGTGCCTATGAAGTAGGTTCTTGTGCTGGGAACGTAGTGAGACAGTATGACGTATAATTATTTTATTAATCAAATCACGAACGAAGTGAGTTAACTTGTTTTTACAAAAACAAAATGGGAATGGAGGGATTCGAACCCTCGACTCCATGATCTTCAGTCATGTGCTCTCCCCCTGAGCTACATTCCCATTCAATCTAGAATTGCATAAACAATTTAGACATATTATTACTAGAACAATTTCCTTTTTTAAAGTTTGTTAATAGATTTATCCCCAAAACTTTTATAAACAATTTATCCTTCAATCAGTTATGGTGAAAAAAAGAGTTGTAAAAAAAGAAGATTTAAATTTTTCTTTAATTGCATACATTTTAGGTATTGTTGCGATAGTTGAAGCTTTTATTTCTCCAATTGCAGGAATTGTTTTTGCAATTATAGGAATAACCTTAGCTAAAAAACAAAAAAACGATACTTCAAAAAAAGCACACAAACTAAATATGATTGGATTAATTCTTGGAATAATCTTTTGGATATTAGTTATGGTATCTTCTTTTGTAATGAACGGAAATTATCTTCCAACATACTAAAATGAAAAATAAAAGAGCAGCAATGGAAATGAGTATGGGAACTATTGTAACAATAGTTTTATTAATGAGTGTCCTAGTTTTAGGAATTTTTTTAGTTCAAAAGATTTTTAGCTCGGGAAGTAGTGCAATTGACCAAATTGATTCTCAACTTCAATCAAAAATTGGAGAATTATTCGCAGATGAGGGGTTGGAATTTGTTTTATATCCCCGTTCTGCTGCTGTAAATATTAAAAGAGGAGAGTCTGGTAAAGGATTTGGTTTTGCAGTAGATAATACAGAATCAAAGGAAAAATCATATACTTGGAGCGTTACGGCAACAGATGCGGGTAACTGGAAAGAGGAGTGTGGACTGAGTGTAGGCGAAGCTAATAAATATTTAATTCTTGAAGAAGGTTCATTTGAATTAGGTAAACAGAGAAATAATTTAAACACTGGTGGAGTGATAATAAAATTGAATATTCCAAAGGATGCTCCAAGATGTACAATTCCCTATAAACTATCTGTTAAAGAGTCTGAAGCTGGGACTATTGCAGGACCCACAGTATTTGTAACAATTAAATAATCTAAATTTATTTAAATTCCATAATCTATTTTTTTATATGAGTTTAGAAATATATAATACATTAACCAGAAAAAAAGAAAAGTTTAAACCTATTAATAAAAATAAAGTAGGCCTGTATTCTTGTGGGCCAACAGTTTATTGGTATCAACATATTGGAAATTTAAGAACATATATTTTTTCAGATATTCTAAAAAGAGTTTTACAATACAATGGATATGATGTTAATCATGTTATCAATGTTACGGATGTTGGCCATTTAACTTCTAATAAAGATTCTGGAGATGACAAAATAGAAAAAGCAGCACGGAAAGAAGGAAAAACTGCAAACGAAATTGCAAAACATTATTTTAATTTATTTCATGAAGATCTAAAAAAATTAAATATTTTGGAACCAAATACTTGGTCTTGGGCAACAGAACACATTGAAGAACAAATAGATTTGGTGAAATTATTAGAAGAAAAAGGATATACCTACAAAACATCAGATGGAATTTATTTTGATACTTCAAAATTAAAAGACTATGGAAAATTAGCTCTTCTTAATATCCAAGGATTACAAGAAGGAAAAAGAATTTGTTTTGGAGATAAAAAAAATAAAACAGATTTTGCATTATGGAAATTCTCAAAAGAACCAGGAAAGAGACAACAAGAATGGGATTCTCCTTGGGGAATTGGATTTCCGGGGTGGCACATAGAATGTTCTGCAATGTCTTCTAAATATCTTGGAAAACAATTTGATATTCATACAGGAGGAATTGATCATATTCCAATTCACCATACAAATGAAATTGCTCAAAGTGAATCTGCATTTGGTGTCAATCCTTGGGTAAAATATTGGATGCATGGGGCATTTTTAGAATTAAAAGATGGAAAAATGTCTAAGAGCGAAGGAAAAATTTGGACAATTACAGATTTAAAAGAAAAAGGATTTAAACCATTAGATTATAGATATTATTGCTTATTAACTCATTACAGAAAAAGAATGGTTTTTTCCTTCGAGGGATTAGAAGCAGCAAAAGTTGCATATAGAAGAATTAAAAGATTTTGTCTTGAACTAAAAGACGAAGGGAAAATTAATGAAAAATATCTTGAAGAATTTAAACAAACAATAAATGATGATTTGAATATGCCCGAAGCTCTTCAAGTTTTATGGAAATTAATCAAAGATGAAAAAGCAGAAGGAAAATATCAAACAATAAAAAAGATAGATGAAGTTTTAGCATTAAATTTATTAGAAAAAGAAAAAATAGAAATCCCCCATGAAGTTCAAGATTTATTGAACCAAAGACAAAAAGCAAGACAAGAAAAAGATTTCTCAAAATCTGATAAACTTCGAGATAAAATAAAAGAATTAAGTTTTGAAGTTAAAGATGTTAAAGGTGAACAAGAAGTTAAAAAGATTTAGAATAAATTTAAAAAACAAAATAACTTAACTAAATAAGAGGAGATAAAATGAAACAATCTAAACAAATTCAAGAACAATTAAAATCTTTAAATTCTAAACAGTTAGCTTATACAAATTTTGATTTGTCAAATCCAAAAAATGGAGAATATATGCTCGGCATTTATCATTTGATTCCTGGAAAAGGTCTAAACATGCTTCAAGCAGCAGCAGAAGTTGCGGCAGAATCTTCAACAGGTACAAATTTTATAGTTCAAACAGAAACAGATTTTTCTCATACAATGGATGCTTTAGTTTACAAAGTAGATTTAAAAAAAGAATTAGTTTGGATTGCTTTTCCTTGGAGACTTTTTGATAGAGGAGGAAATATCCAAAATATTTTAACATATATTGTTGGAAATGTTTTGGGAATGAAACAAATTAATGCATTGAAACTTTTAGATGTTTGGTTTCCACCTGCAATGTTGGAACAATACGATGGGCCTTCATACACCCTAGATGATATGAAAAAATATTTGGGAATTAAAAATAGGCCAGTTCTTGGAACAATCATCAAACCAAAAATGGGATTGACTTCAGCAGAATATGCCGAAGTTTGTTATGATTTTTGGGTTGGTGGAGGAGATTTTGTAAAGAATGATGAACCTCAAGCAAATCAAGATTTTTGCCCATATGATAAAATGGTTTTACATGTTAAAGAAGCAATGGATAAAGCTGTTAAAGAAACAGGAAAAAAGAAAATTCATTCGTTCAATGTCTCTGCAGCAGATTATGATACAATGATTGAAAGATGTGAAATGATTCGTGCTGCTGGATTTGAACCTGGTAGTTATGCATTTTTAATTGATGGGATTACTGCTGGATGGATGGCCACCCAAACTTTAAGAAGAAAATATCCAGATGTATTTATTCATTTTCATAGGGCAATGCATGGAGCATTTACTCGTCCTGAAAATCCTATTGGACATACAGTTTTAGTTTTATCTAAATTTGCAAGATTAGCTGGTGCTTCTGGGATTCATACTGGAACTGCTGGAGTTGGAAAGATGCAAGGTTCACCAAAAGATGATTTGATTCCCGCACACAACATTTTACATTTATTAGCAAAAGGACATTTTTTTGAACAATCTTGGGCTAAAATTCCTAAACATGATTCTGATTTACTTAAGTTAATAAAAGAAGACTCACATCATCATGTAATTTTAGAATATGATTCTTGGAGAGGAATTAAAAAATGTGCTCCAATTATTTCAGGAGGATTAAATCCCACAAAATTAAAACCATTTATTGATTTAGCAAAAACAACAAATTTCATCACAACAATGGGGGCTGGAGTTCATGCTCATCCTGATGGAACAAAGGCTGGAGCTACTGCTTTAGTTCAGGCTATGGGAGCATATAAGAAAAAAATTTCTATTGAAGAATATGCAAAAAAACATAAAGAATTAGCTCGTGCTATTGAATTTTTTATGAAAAAGAAACCAGCATTAAAAAATGCTGAAAGTATTGAAAAAACTGCTTGAATAAAAATTAAAAACCTTTTTAAATTCTATAAATTTTTATTAATCTATTGAGGATAAAATGATATTTAGAAAAAAATTTAGAAAAGGAATTTTTATGGTTGCTTATTCTTTGGAATCTGGAAAACCAGAATATATAATTCAAAAGAGGAAACTTCATTGGACTGGATGGGAATTTCCAAAAGCAGGTTTAGAAAAAGGAGAATCAAAAAAGGAAGCTGCTAGAAGAGAAATAAAAGAAGAAACAGGTTTAAATATAATTAGGATAACAAGTCATAAATATAAAGGAAAATTTCTTTATCCAAAAGAACTTCCAGACAGGCCAGGAATGATTGGACAAACATATTACCTATATTCAGTTGAAGTAAAAAAAGATAAAATCAAAATTGATAGAAAAGAACACACTTCAGCAAGATGGGTTAATTACAAAACAGCAATCAAAATGATAACCTATCAAAATCAAAAAGATTGTTTGAAAATAGTCAATGATTGGTTAATTGATCAATGGAATTTTAAAAAAATAAAAGAAGCAGAAAAAGTTGCTAAGAAGAAAATAACAAAAAATAAAGTTACTAAGAAAAAACCACTTAAAAAGAAAATAATAAAAAAGAAAGTAGTAAAGAAAAAGAAATTGGTTAGAAGAAAAAAATAATCAAAATATCTTTTCAATTAACTTTATAATTTCTTTCTTCGTACTAATTCTATGAAATTTCGCTCTCACCTATCAAAACAAGGAACTATTTTTTTCGCGGGAAGAAATGATAAAAACAATGAAGAATTAATTGCAGAAGTAAAACCCGAAGAGTTTGTTTTTCATACAAAAGCTCCAGGAAGTCCTTTTGTTTTAATTAAGGGAATTCCAAAGTATGGTGATCTAAAAGAAGCTGCAATAGTTTGTGCAAGATATTCAAGAGACTGGAAAAAAACACAAGGGAATATAATTATTCATAAATTCTTAGGAAAAAATATTTACAAAACAAAGGATATGAAAATTGGAACTTTTGGAGTAAATAATGTCAAAATAATTAAGGTAAAGAAAAATGATATAATTAACTTTAATTCAAATCCTGTACAAAATGGCAGGTTAAAAGAAGGATATTAAATAACAATTGCTTCGCTCAATCAATCTAACCTCGTTAAGATTGCTTTTCACTCCGCTTTTGCTTGAATATTAAATTAAGGGGGACAATTTTCAATTTCAATTATTAGATTTTTTAAAAACTCCTAACAACCTATTTACCCAATGTGATAATTAATTCAATTTTGAATTAGGGGCATTCTGCAAGAAGGTTATTCCTTCTGGAAGCAAAACGAGTTAAATTTTTTAGGTAAAATTAATAAACTAAAAATAATTTATTCTCCTATGATACGAGAAATACACTTGGGAAAAAATGGAATAACAGATAATTTCATAACCACACTAAAAACATATTTTGATAAAGTCCGAACAGTAAAAGTTTTAGTTCTTCCCGCAGCAAGAGAATCAAAAGAAGATGTAAAAAAATATTCAAAAGAACTTCTAAAAAAATTAGGAGTTTATTATACAGCAAAAATAATTGGATTTACAATAACTCTCAAGAAATGGCGAAAAGCAAGAGAATCATGATTCTAAGGGACATAAATATTTAAAAATAATGTAAAATTATTCTAACAATGACTTGTAAAATGTATTACAATGCTGAAAAAATAAGAATAACCTATAACGAAGATTTTCAACAATATTGGTTATTTTTGGGAAAAAATTCCCATCTTCTAAAAATAGAAGAATATCAAAAAATTTTTGAAACTAAAGGAGAAAATTTATCTGAAATTTTCAATAGGATTGATCCCACAATAAATATGAACCTGCGTCAAGAAAATATTAAATTATCTTCTTTAGAAAAAGCTTTCAATACAATAAAAAAATCTAAATAAAATTAATAAAAACTTTTATAAACCCAAAATTCTCAATATGGATAAGTTAAATGGCTCAAAGCCAATCTATTTCCGAGAGGAAAGACTAACTCAAGATGACAAGTGTATATGAATTAGATGCTAGCGAATATAATCAAAAATTAGCAGAAGCTTTAAAACAAATTCCAGAATTTAAACAACCAGAATGGTCAAAATTTGTAAAGTCTGGACCGTCAAAAGCAAGACCAATTGAAGAAGAAGGTTTTTGGCATAAAAGAGCAGCAAGTGTTCTAAGACAAATTTACAAAAAGAAAATTTTAGGAGTAAATAGATTAAGGACGAAATATGGTTCGAAGAAAAGTAGGGGAGCAAGACCAGAAGAATTTAGAAAAGCTTCAGGTAAAATTTTAAGAACAATTTTACAACAATCAGATAAAGCAGAATTAACAGAAATTGCAAAAGAAATTAAAGGTGTAAAAGGAAAAAAACCTGGAAGACAATTAACACAAAAAGGAAAGGAGTTCTTAGAAACTATTAATTAAAATGGGAATTAAATATAAGAATAAAAAAGAAAAGTTAACTGTTAAAGGAAGACAAACTAAATGGGCCCCAGTTTGGGCAGTATTAAGAAAATACGGAACTGGAAAAAGAGTTCACCCTTCAGCTATGACTCATAATAGGAGATCATGGAGAAGAACTAAACTTCATATTAAACCCAGAAAAATGAGGAAATCACATTTTGGTTAATTAAAAATGACAGAAACTAAATCAAATAAAATTGAAAGAGAATATGTTATTCCATTAAGAGAAAAATGTAGGCCTGTTCCAAGGTATAAGAAAACACCAAAAGCAGTAAAATCTGTAAAAGAATTTTTAGCAAGACATATGCAAATTAGAGATAGAGATTTAAAGAAAATTAAAATTGATAGATTTTTAAATGAACAATTATGGCAAAAAGGAATAAAAAAACCATTACACAAAGTTAAAGTTAAAGTTGTAAAAGAAGGAGATATTGTAAGGGTTTATGCAGCAAATCTTCCAGCAAAGATGAATTTCAAGAAAATAAGAGAAGAAAAAAGAGAAAAAAAAGGAAAAGAAGCTTTAGAAAAGAAAAAAGAAAGTCAAAAGTCAATGATGGAAAAAGCTAAAGATCAGATAAAACCTCAGAAAGAAGAAAAAACAACTGAGGATAAAGATAAAGATAAAGACGGTGTAAAAGATAAAGTTGAAGAAAAAGAAAAAGAAAAAGCTATAGAAGAAACGGAAAAGAAAGAAAATAAAAAAGAAGCAAAAGAAAAGAAACACACTACTTCAATAAAAAAGACTGGTGAACCAGAAGAAAGAGTAGTTGAAAAATAAATTAAACACAATAATTCTTTTATACTTAATTTGCTGTTTTATTTAATGCAAAGAAAATATAATCCTTCTAAAAAATTAAATCCCTTGATTTCTGAAATAGGTATTTCAAAACATTTTTCTAAACATTCAAAAGAAATAGATGATACTGTCAAATTTAGAAGAGAAATGAATAATGAAGTTTTAGAAGAATTAGCCAGAATACATACAAAAGATAATCAACGTGATTATGAAAAAAAAGAAACTATTGTTTTAGTCCACCCATTTTATTTTATGCATGATAAAAAATACTTAAATAAAAAAACAACTAAAGAATTTGATAAATATTATAAAAAACTTGAATTTGTTTTAAGAAATAGTTATCCCAATTTTTCTCTAGTATTATATGACTCATATTTAAATTATGTAGCAAGAACAGGTAAATTAGCAGAAAAAGGATATTTTGATAAAATAATCTTTTCAGAACAAGATTCAGGAATTACAATGAATAAATTAGAATTAACTTATTTTAATAAAAAGAAAATTTTTGTTGGGGGATTATATAACGGAGGTTGTATAGGAAAGGCCATAACAGAAATAAGAGAAAATTCAATTCCCAGGAAAATTCGTGCAATAAAAGATTTAATTTTAGAAGACATATCTTTAAATGAAAAATCAATAAGATCAAAAAAGATTTATGATAGATTTAGTAAAAGAGTAAGAACAACAACTGTTGAGAATTTATTTGAAGAGAAATTTGAAATGTTATTTGGGAAGTAACCAAATAAATTTATAATGCCATTTCTATTTTCTTTGTTACATGACACTCCACCACATAACAAAAGATTTACAAAGAGCTGCTTCAAAAGAAAAAGCAAAAAGTTATGCAAGATTTTTTCATCAAAGTTACACAAACAAAAAAGATAGATTTATTGGAGTTTCTTTACCTGAACAAAGACAGATAGCAAGAAGGCATCCAGAAGTAAATATGTCAGATATTCAAAAACTCCTAAAATCGGATATTCATGAATATAGAATGATTGGAGGAATAATTTTAACGAGTAAATTTAAAGATAATCCTTCAGAAGAATTAGTTCAATTTTATTTAAAAAATACAAAAAATTTTTATAATTGGGATTTAGTTGATGTAACTTGTGCTAAAATTTTAGGTAAATTTTTATTAGATAAAAAGAAAAAGAGAAAAATACTTTATAATCTAGCAAAATCAAATAACCTTTGGGAAAAAAGAATTTCAATTGTTTCTACATTTGAATTCATAAGACATAATGACTTTGGAGATACATTAAAAATAGCAGAAATTCATTTACAAGACAAACATGATTTAATGCATAAAGCAATAGGTTGGATGTTAAGAGAAGTTGGAAAAAGAAATGAAACTATTCTGAAGGATTTTATAAAAACAAATTACAAAAAACTTCCTCGAACAACATTAAGGTATGCAATAGAAAGATTTTCCGAAGAAGAAAGAAAAAAGATGTTGAAGGGTGAGTTTAATTAATTTTTCAAAATTAAAAAATAAATTTCACGAAGTAGTTCGGAAATTTTAAAAAAATAATAGTTAATATAAAATTTTTAAATATGATAATTTAATCTAAGAAATATTTTCCAAAATAATTTAATATTCAAATAAAAGCGTAGCGAAAATTAAATCTGCATTTAGCGATTTAATTAAGCGGAGCAATTGAAACTATCAATAACAAAATGAAATGAATCAATTATTCTCCCCAATTTTTAAAAACTGTTCCTTCTTCTTTGCTCCATGAAAAAAACACCCTATGCCTCATATCTTTCAGGAAGTTTAACAAAAGGTTGCAAACTCTGTGTTAAAGGTCAAAAAATGGTTTTATTTGTAACTGGGTTATGTTCCCGTGGCTGCGAGTTCTGTCCATTATCAAAAATGCGTAAATCAATTGATAAAATTTATGCAAATGAAAGAAAAATTTCTAATGAAAATGCATATGATGAAATAATTGAAGAAGTAAAAATTTCAGGAGCAAAAGGCTGCTCGTTAACTGGAGGAGATCCATTATTAAAATTAAATAGGACAATAAAATTAGCAACAAAATTAAAACAAACTTTTGGAAAAAAGTTTCATATTCATCTCTATGCATCAACAAAACTTGTCACAAGATTAAAATTAAAAAAATTATCAAAAATAGTAGATGAAATAAGATTTCATCCAGATTTTGAAAAACCAATAGAACAAGAAATAAAAAAAATAGCTTTAGCAAAGGAATTTTGGAAGAAAAAAAATATTGGAATAGAAATCCCTTGTTTTTCAGATAAAATAAAAAAAATTCAAGAATTCATAAAACAAGCAGTTCCTTATATCTCATTTTTAAATATGAATGAATTAGAGTCAGGAGAATTTTCACAAAAATATATGTCAAAAAAATATAAAATAAATAAAGATGGCTACACAATATCAAACTCAATCGATGCTGGAAAATATCTAATAAAAAAAATAAATGAATTTGCTCCAAAATTGAATATGCATTTATGCACAGCAGAATTAAAAAATTGGCATCAATATAAAAACAGATTAAAAAATTACAAAATGTTCCCTTTCGCCAAAAAAACAAAAGACGGAACAATAATTTATTTTGCTACAAATTATTCCAAAGAATTTCTTCCAAGCTTACCTCCAAAACAATTTTATTTAGATAAAAAGAAAAACAGAATAATTCTTCATCCAAAATTAGTAAATAAACTAAAAGATAAACTTGAAATATTTAGAATAGAAGAATATCCTACCTACGATAGAGAAGAATGTGAAGTTGAAAAGATTTAGTTTTTGCTTTCTTAAAATTGTTCTACTTAGTCTCAAATAAACAAATTCAATTATTGCCCAATGGCAAGGCAAGGGGAATTTAGTTTGTGGTAAAATTATTATCTCCTCCCGCGGAAACGGATAATTAAATTTTAATGACGAACAAAGTGAGAAATTCTATTTTTAGTATTTTAAATCAACTCCAGCTCATTCAACTTTTTAACAAATTTTTTATCCTTAATTATTTCCTTGAACCAAAAAGTATATTTATCTGGTCTATTTTCAACGTTCTCATAAATATTTTTCATTGAAGAATGTTGTACCATTGAAACTTCCAATGGATTCATATTTGGCTTTTCATTAGAAAAACTCAAATAAACACTATCTCTTTCATGTTCAATTAAACCATTAGGAAATTCTTTTTTATAGATAAAATCATAAAGATGAATAATTTTTCCACAACTCATCCTCAATTCCCGGTATAAATTACTTCTAATTTCATCTTCCTGAATAATATTGGATTCAGGATGACTACACATAGTATTTGACCATAAATTAGGACAATGATATTTTCTTTCAGCACGTTTTGGTAAAATTAATTTTTTATTTTGATCAAAAACAAACAAAGAAAAAGCAGGATGTAAAAGCCCTTTTTCATGAACTTTCATTCTATCCATATAACCCAAAATATTATTATTTTCGTCAATAAAAGGAATATTATTCATGTTAGTTTCAATGTGTTTAGTTTTATAAACTTCATGTTTCTTTTTTTATTATGAAAATAAATATAGAAAAAATAAAGCAAAATAAATCCATAAAAGAACTTTTAGAATTTGGAATAATAAATATGGATAAATCTTCAGGACCAACTTCATTTAATGTTTCAGAATTTGTAAAAAAACAATTAGAAGCAAGAAAAACTTCACATTTTGGAACTTTGGATCCAAAAGTAACAGGAGTTCTTCCAGTAGCGATAAATAGAGCATGCAAACTTGCAGGATATTTTTTAGGAGAAGATAAAACTTATGTGGGAATAATGCAAATGCATAAAGAAATAGAATTAGAAAAAATTAAAGAAGCAATAAACGAAAAATTTCTTGGCGAAATAATCCAATTACCTCCTGTAAAATCCAGAGTAAAAAGGCAAGAAAGACCAAGAACAATTTATGAATTTGATTTATTAGAAAAAGATGGAAAAAATATTTTATTCAAAGTAAAATGCCAAGGCGGGACATACATAAGAAAACTCTGTACAGATTTAGGAGATTATCTAAAAGTTGGAGCACATATGTTAGAACTTCGAAGAACAAATGCAGGAATATTTTTTGAAGATGATGAAAATTATCCAATTGTTTCACTTTATGATTTTGAAAAAGCAATAAAAGAATATAAAAATGGAAACGAAAAATTATTAAGAAAAATGATAATTCCTGGAGAAATAATAACAGAATTGTATCCTTCAATAGAAATAAAAAAGAAAGCAGTAAAAGCAATTTTCCACGGTTCTCCAATACATGACGATGAAGTCCAAGATAAAAAATTCTTAGATTATAAAATAGAAGATAGAATAATTGCATTTTCGGAAGGAACTTTTATTGGAATTTTCAAAGTAATAAAAGAAGGAAATTTATTTGCAAGAAGTGAGTTTACTTTACAACCTTTAGATTAATTTTATAAAATAATAAGTCTTTCGTCTTATATGAAAAAAGAGGCAAATTATTCCATTATAGAAAATAAAATTAACTCAATTTTTTTAGAAACAAATAACACTCTTTCATTAAACAAACCTTCCCATGAAGAAATTTTATATTTAACTCAATTATCAAATATTTTGGGAATAAAAAATTTCTTATTTAAAAAAATTGCTCATAAATTTAAAGCACATTTTCTTATGAAGGGATATTTTAAAAATGAAAAAAATTTAAAAGAATATTTCTCTTCTAGAAAATCCCAATAAAAAAATACATTGCATCTCTTCAGGAAATTATTTTTACATTAGAACAAAAAATTTAGCTGTATATTTACATCAATAATTAGTTATCCTAAAATTACACCAACTATTTTTATACTTCCAATCCTTAATATTTTAATGAGTATGACGTTAAAAAATAAATTTTATCAAGCAAAAAAGAATTTTTTTAAATATGCAATTTTACCAACATTAGCGATTACAGCTTCTTGTTCATTAACAAAAGAATTTATAGAAGATGATTTATACTATTCTCCAAAAGATGACCTACAAAAAACAGAAATTGCATATGTAAATTCTCTAAAAAATCAAGGTGTTGAAGTAGATACTTTAGAAATAAAATCAGTCCAAGATTTGAATTATGCAATAAAAAACGGTGCAGATGCGATATCATATTGGGAAAATTATTTTACGTATTCTCCTTATAAATCTTCACTTGGTTGGGATTTTGATGGAGATGGAATAGTAAATGCATTTGATATTCATCCATACAATTATGATTTTTTTGATGATATAAACAATAATGGTATTTCAGATGCTTTAGAATTTAGTTATTATTTTCCAACAACTTTAGATTTCATTTATTTAGATTTATACTGGAATTATCATTCTTGGAATAATGGTCAAACACAGATTTATTATTTTGATTATGATAAAGATTGGATTGAATCTTTTTCAAGAAGACAGAGAAGTTTAACTACAAGAGTCTTTGATCAACCAAATACCAGAATAAGAAGGAGTGGTAAAATAGGTTCAAGAATTGTTCGTGAAGATAGAACTCATCCCAAAATAAAAACCACAAATAGACAAAGATACGAAAGACCTAGAACTCAAGAAAGAACAAATACAACTATAAATTATAATCCTAAAACAAATACCAAAACTCAAAATACGCGAACAATAAGAAGAATATCTACACATTCAAATAGACAACAAAACACAACAACACGTTCATCAAATTCAACAGTAAGGAGTTCTTCAAGCAATTCAAAATCTTCTGGAAGTTCAAATTCAAAGTCATCTAGTTCAAATCGTAACGGTAGAAGAAGATAATTCTAAAAATAAGTTTTTAATATTACAATAATTGCAATTATTGCCCAAGAAATTTGAAGTGCCATTAAGGGTTTAGATTTATTATAGGAGGCATTATAAAATAATGCTATTGCTCCAATTAAATTCATTATTTGATAATTTATGCTGTTTGCTAATACAAAATTATAGCTCACAAGAAAATAAGCTCCAAGAATTAAAATCATTCCAATCCAACCAATAGTGCTAATAAATTGTTTTTTATTCATTTTCTTATATCTTAAACAAATTATAAAAAGGTTTACAATATTTTATCATTATGAAACATTTTATATATTTTTCAAAAGATGGAACAACATCTGGAAAAGTTATTTCTCAAGGAAATTTAATGAAAGCCGGAAGAATAGATATAGCAATTCATTCATTTATTCAAGCAATTTATTTATCACATGATTTTAGAAAAGATGTAACTTTTCATTTCATTTTATATGGAATGCCGAATCCACCAAAGCATATAGAAATAACAGTAAAAGAAGATACCCCTATTTCAAAAAAAGATGTAGCCAAGATAATAAAAAAATTACTTTACAAATGTAAACCAAATGAAAAAACAGAGGTTCTACCAGGATGTTTTGTAGAAAAAAAATCACTACAAAAAGTTATTAATGATTTATTAGAAAAAGATATTGAAGTATTCATCTTGGACAAAAAAGGAAAATCATTAAGAGAAATAAAAATTCCTAAAAAATGTGCTTTTCTTTTAGGAGATCAGGATGGAATACCAAAAAAAGAAATAAAACATCTAAAGAAATATTTAACGCCAGTTTCAGTTGGACCGCATATTTATTTTGCATCTCAAACAGTTGCAGTTGTGAATAACGAATTAGATTTCAGAGGAATTTAATCTAAAATTATCTTAACCCAAGATTTTAAAACCAAATAACACTATAAGATTATATAGGGAAAATGAAGAAATCTATTAGATTATATGTAACTGGAACAGTTCAAGGAATTTTTTATAGGGCATTTGTAAAAGAAAATGCAGAAAAAATTAATGTTAAAGGGTTTGTAAGAAATTTAGAAGATGGGAGAGTAGAAGTATTTTTAGAAGGAAACCCAGAAGAAGTAAAAAAGATGATTGAATTATGTAAAAAAGGTCCAAAACATTCTATAATTAAAAATGTAGAAGAAAAATTGGAAAGATTTCAAGATTTCAAAACTTTTAAAATTTTACATATTTAATTAAAAATATAAAAATGATATATACAAATTCAGACGGTGGTGCACGTGGAAATCCAGGTCCAGGAGCTATTGGAGTCCTTGTAAGAGATGAAGAGGATATTTTAGAAGAATATGGAGAAGTTCTAAAAGGCAATGTAACAAATAATGTAGCAGAATATAGTGGGTTAATTAAAGCATTAGAAGTAGCATCAAAACATACTCAAGGTGAAATAACTTGCATTTTGGATTCTGAGTTAGTTGTAAAACAACTTTTAGGAGAGTATAGGGTAAGGAATCCAACACTTATGAAATTATTCCTAGAAGTACAAAAACTCCAAAATAGATTTGATAAAATAACTTATATCCATAAAAGACGTGAAGATAAATGGCAAAAACACGCAGATTATATTCTAAACCAAAAGTTGGATGAAGAATTGGGAAAAGCCAAATAAGTAACTCATTTAATTAAATTGCTAAATGCAAATTTATTTTTTATTCACTTTTTTAAAAATAAATAATTATGTAATCAAATCAAGTTTAATTTAAATTATTAGATTTATCAAAATTATATTAATTATCTTTTTTAAATTTCCAATCTACTTCGTGAAATTTATTTTCTTAAATCTTTCGTATTAATTTCTGTTCCGAACAATAATTATAAAAACCAAACTTCTCTTTTTCTCATATGGAACTAAGGGTGACATTTCTTAACAGAAATATCTCACTCAACATTCTATAAAAAAAGGAAAACATAAAATGTTGAAAGGAAGAGAAAAACAAATTGTTGAAGAAAGAATAAAGAAAATAAATCAATTGCGTGAACAAGGAATAAACCCCTACGCTCACAGATTCAACGAACACGAAAAGAAAGTTTATTCTGAAGAAATAAAAGAAAAATACTCTAAACTAAAAGAAGAAGCAAAATCAAAAGATTTAGCAATTGTAGCAGGAAGAGTTATGACAAAACGTTCATTCGGTAAACTTGCTTTTGTCAAATTACAAGATTTATCTGGTGAGATTCAATTAGTATTTCAAAAAGAAGAAACTCCTGAAGGAGTTTTAGTGCTTTTCAAAAAAGTAGATGCAGGAGACATTATTGGGATAAAAGGAAATCCAATGAAAACAAAAACAGGTGAAATTTCTGTTTTAGTTAAAGAATTAACTATTCTAACAAAATCAGTTTTACCTTTACCAGATAAACATGCAGGATTAAAAAACGAAGAGGAAAGATTAAGAAAAAGATATCTGGATGTAATTATGAATCCTGAAGTAAAAGAAATGTTCATCAAAAAACAAAAATTCTGGTCATCAATGAGAAATTTCTTAATACAAAAAGGATTTTTAGAAGTTGAAACACCAATCTTAGAAAACTCTGCAGGCGGAGCAGCAGCAACACCATTTCAAACACACCATAATGCATTAGATTTGGATGTTTATTTAAGAATTTCAATGGGAGAACTCTGGCAAAAAAAAGCATTAGTTGCAGGATTTGAAAAAACGTTTGAAATAGGACGACAATTCAGAAATGAAGGAATGGACGCAGAACACTTACAAGATTATACTCAAATGGAATTCTATTGGGGATATGCAGACTTCGAAGACGGAATGAAATTAGTAGAAAAAATGTATAAAAAAATTACAGAAGAAACATTGGGGGGTTTGAAATTTGAGGTGGGAGAACACAAAATAGATTTAGGAAAAAAATGGATAAAATATGATTTTGAAAAATTAATCAAAGATAAAACAGGAATTGATATTTACAATTCAGATAAGAAAGAAATTATGAAAAAATTAAAAGAATTTAAGATGGATTTTGATCCAGAAGTAGATAAATGGAGAATGGTGGATTTACTTTGGAAATATTGTAGAAAACAAATTTCAGGACCGGGATTTTTAGTTGGACAACCAGTAGAATTAACGCCCCTAGCAAAACGTTCAGAAAAAGATCCAAGAAAAGTAGAACAATTCCAAGTAATAATTGGTGGTTCAGAAGTAGGAAATGGATATTCAGAATTAAACGATCCCGTAGATCAAGATGAAAGATTTAAAGAACAAAGAACATTAGGAGAAGCGGGCGATGACGAAGCAATGGAACACGACGAAGGATATGTTGAAGCATTGAGGTACGGAATGCCCCCAGCATGCGGTTTCGGTGTTTCAGAAAGGCTTTTCTCTTTCATGATGAATAAACCCATAAGAGAATGTGTTTTGTTTCCATTGATGAGGCCTGAACATGAAGAGGGTAAGAAAGATGATAAAAAGAATTAGGGCAGGTATTGAAAATATTTCTGAATTTATGCCTGTTGAAACAGGAGACCCAGTTTCCAAAGATTTTATTTATTGGTATGATAGATTTAATTATTATTGTAAAGAGAAAGGCGAAGATTGTGAGGAGTGTAAAAATGCAAGAGAAGCACTAGAAAAAATGAATAGCCCATTAATAAAAAAGAATGATGTTTGGTTAGTACATAAAAAAAGACTATAGATTTTTTATTTCTTTTCAAACCTCGTAACTTTTTCAGAATAATTTCTTGAACCGCATTCTGGACATTTTCTTAGGTTTTCTAAATTATTTGTATTGGATTGAGCATTTCTATTTGCTTGTGCTGGTGCACCTAAATTTCCCCCATTGCAGTTGCCAATCCTGCAAGAGCATTTAATTTAGTACCAGTCTTCAAACTATCTTCTTCTTTTTTTAACGAATGCCAAATTTTCCCACATTTATTACATTTTCTTTCATATTCATAAACCAATCTTTTCTTTTTTTCTTTTTCTTTCTTGACTTCTTGTTCTATAAATTTTTCTTTATTCTTTTGCTCCGTCTTTTTTTCATTAATTTTATTAAGAATTTCTTTTCTTTTAGGAAAACATTTCTTGCACCATTCTCCATCAGATGTAGAGTAACCTCTCCAGAATCCTAATTTTATATTACAGCCTAAACAATTTTCCATAAAATCTAGGATATTTTTTAGATTATATGTCCTATGATTGAATTTAATCCCTTCAACACCCAATGTCCCGCAGCGCGAACGAGCAATTATTCATCCTAAATCTGAATTTCAATTCAGCAAAATTTTATCCCAAATTCCCAACCACTATTTTATATTCCCTCTATTTTTGATTTGAATGGAAAAAGATTATCAAACTTGGACTCCCGTAAAAATAAAAGTAAATAATAAAGAATTATCTCCAAGAGGTTTTAAAGAAAGAGAAATTTGGATTTGCAATGTTGGGGACAATATTGGTTTTGAAGAAGATGGAAAGGGAGAAGATTATACTCGTCCTGTTTTAATTTTAAAAGTTTTTAATAGAAGATTTTGTTATATCGTCCCTCTTTCTACAACGAACAAAAGGGGGAAATTTTATTATCCATTTGAAGGAAATACAGGGAAAGTAAGTGTAGCTTTACTTAGTCAATTAAGGGCAATCGATTCTGTAAGACTAAGAGATAAAATAGGATTTGCCACAAAAGAAGGTTTTAATGCTATAAAGAAACAAACAATTCAATTAATTTACTAGTTCCTTGAATTGTTCATGCGAACAAATCAAGCGTGTCCCGAAGGAATTTGTAACATTACTAGTTCTAAATAATTTAAATAACTTTGGATTACATTTTATCCCGCAAGAAATTTACTTCAAATTGCAATAAAACTTAAAAGTCCTACATTCTTACTTTCTTACATGGAAATAGTAAAACTAAGCTCAAAAGGACAAATAGTAATTCCTTTAAAACTAAGAAATCATTTAGGAATTAATGAAGGTTCAATTGTGGGGATACAACAAGTAAATGATGTTCTAGTTATAAAAAAAATTGACACCGATTTAGTTAATCAATTTGAAAAAAGTTTATCCGATTTAAAACAAGGAAAAATAAAAAGGATTGCTTAAGAAAATAATTTTTTTGCATATTGTCTATATTCTGGAAAATATTTAATAATTTCATTAATCGTTTGTTGTTGTGTTTTTTACCCCTAAATGCAACAATTAAAACAATTTGTAAATCTTCATAAATCAAATAATAAATTCGTTTTTCTTTAATTCTTTTTTCTCTAAAAAATTTATATCTAATTTGATCATCTACATAAGGATTATTTTTTAATTTTTGAAACAATTTTTTTATCTTTTTCAGATAAAGTAAAAATTTCTTTTTCAAAATTTTCTGTTATGTAAATAGCATAGGTCATTAAAATCCAAATAATTTTTAGTTTATAATTTTCTTTACTCTTTTTTATCCAACAAAATTAAAAAAACAAATTTAGAATTCCAGTAAGAATCATATTTATTCCTATTGCTCCAGAAAAGAATCCAATGATTCGAGTAAAAATGCTCATGTTTTTGTCAAATGCAATTTTAAACTTTTTTTTAGGAATAAATTCTCGGATTTTGCTTAATCCAAAAATAATAGAAAAATTAATAGTCAATGCTAAAAACACTCCAATAAATGAAGAAGCAATAGACAAATCACGAGTCATTAAAAGAACAATTGAAATAGTTCCTGCTCCAACCATGAATGGCAAAGCAATGTCCGAAGCCAAATCATCAAGCGAAGTTTTAAGTTTCAAAATTCCTTTTCTCCCGCCGACAATATATTGATATGCAAAAGCAAAAATAACTATTCCTCCAAAAATTCTAAATGCTTCAAAATGAATTTGAAAAATTTTATCGAACAAAAAATTCCCGAATAAAATAAATGCAGAATAAATAACAAGAGAGATTAAACTAGCTTTAAACAAAACAGAAGTATATTCCTTTCTTGTAAGGTCTTTTCTTATTGGTTCCAAATACGAAAATAACGCAAATGGATTCAACATAACAATGAATGCAATAATTAAATCTAACATGAGAAAAAATAAATAATATTCCTTTATAAACTTTGTTAATAAATTTTTATTTGACTAAATTTAAAAACTCTTTTTTCTAATCATAACTATGGCATTAATAACAAAATCAAATATAAAAAAAACAGTAAAAGAACTTCAAAAAGGAAACGAACAAATCACTTCAGTTGCTGAAGAAGTGAAATATACTCTTGAAGAAAAAGTAGAAAAAATGTTAGAACAAGCAATAGAAAGAGCAAAAGCAAACAAAAGAAGAACTCTTCATGCGAGGGACTTATGAGAAAGAAATTTAAAAAGTTAATAGCTTTTACAAACCCTAAGTTAAAGGATTTATAATTCAAAATGAAAAATAAAATAAAAAATTTAATCAAACTAATTCCTGCATTATTTTTTGCATGGGTTTCTAATGATTTTGAAAAATTTTTTTTTAACCTCTCTTTAATCAAATAAATTTTTTTAAATAAAAATATTATTATAAATTTTCTTCCATTCCTCAATCCGAGACCATTCTTCTTTTACTTAGTTAATAATTATAGGAATAGGTTTTCTATTTGTAGCATAACCAAAAAATTTCTACAAAACATCACAAAAAACATTCAACGAAACAAGTTTCTCAAAATTAACAACATTTGTAATTGATTGTATAGCAATAATCGCAGCAATGTTAAGTTTTCCCTCAATCAATGTAAAGTATCCAATCTTATTTGTGATGATGGAGATGATTTTAATAATTTTAATGGCCTCTATTATTTTTCAAATTTAGAGAGCAAAAGAGAAATAATTACATTTTATAGTTTGAAGACGAAATTTTTACAATTATAATAGGCTGTTTTTGAAACCACGACTTAAACCAAAATTACTGCGTGGATTTTGCGTTTCAAATTTTTTAAAATTTTCCTCAAGTCGTGGATGCCTTTTCAAAAAAGTCCCTGAAAGGTGAGCGTCACATTGTCGAGGGTGAATGTAAAAATTTGCGTCTCGAAAATCTGCGGTCAAACCTACAACTTAAGTTGTGGGGTAGCAGATTTTAGCGAATTTGTGACTCTCATTTAACCCATCTCAACTCAAACATTCAATTCTGAAACATTTGTAATTGGGAGAATTGAATGTTCTCGCCCACCCAAATACTTAACAAAAATTTCTATATTATTAACTTTTGTAAAATCTAATAATTTAGCGAGAAATTTGTTTCCCAAATAATTTAAGATTCAGCTCAGAGCATAGCCAAAAATAAATATGCATCAGCGATTTATTTTGAGTGAAGCGATTATTTCCTAGTTAATTATTTAACCCCCTCTTTCTTTCTACTCCCATGAATAAGCAAGACGAAAAAAAATTTCTAGAAAAACTCAAAAAAGCAGGAGATTCAACAAACTATGAAACTTCTTGGGACGAAAAAGGTTTACCAATTTCCAAGAAAAAAACAAAAATAAAAAGTGGAAGGTTAGCCAAAGCAAAAGGAGCCAGATTTGAATTAAAAGTAAGAAGAGATTTAGAAGACAAAGGAAGATTTGTAGATAAATGGAGCAACAACATAGATTTAGAAGAAAACAAATTAATTATAGCAAAAAGAAAATACAATCCCTTCTCAAAAGTTATGACAATAGGCACAGGTTTCCCAGATTTTATTTCTTTCAAAAGAGTTTATGGAGAAAGTTATAGTGTAATAGGTGTAGAAGTAAAAATAAATGGAATTCTTTCAAAAATAGAAAAAGAAAAATGTAAATGGTATTTACAAAATGAAGTTTTCTCAGAAATTTGGATTGCAAAATCTAAAAAAAATGGAAGAAAAATTGAAATAGAATACGAAGATTTCCATGAAAAATATATGAAGCAACACAATAATCAATAAAAAGAAATTAATATTTATTTTTCTATGAAAAGATTAAATCAATTAGTTTTAACTGGAATTTTCTCCATTTTACCTTTTGTTTCCTTGAGCCCAAATAAATTTGAAAAATATTCATTCTTAAAAAATAAATTAGAGCAATATATACCTCTTGAAGAAAAGTTAAGAAAAATTGAAAAGGATTCAGTGGGAACTTCTTCTAGTGGTTGTATGCACAAATCTATGAGATATTATATTAATGCAAAAGAAGCAGGAGAAGATGCATATCTCATTGTTGGTTGGAGGCCAAAATCTAAATTTTGGCATGCATGGGTTGGAATTAAAAAAAACAATCAAATTCTTTATGTGGATCCAGCATACAACAATCCAAACATTGATGGCATGTTTAAAGAATTCTATACAGATAGGAAAGAAATTTATATTTTTGATTCAAATACAAGCATAGAAGAATTTGTTGAATATAAAAATATAAAAACGAGAAATAGATCCGTTCAAAGAGAATTTAAGAAAAAGGTTAAAATTATTAAAGGATATAAAAAAGAACTCAAATTAACTTTAACAAAAAGCATAACAAAATATTGCAAACAAGATACTGCTGCTTGGAAATACTACCAAGAACATATTGCTAAAAATAAAGAATAACATTTAATAATAATTTTTAAAAATTTATTTAATGAGAAAGCTAATTATTTTATTTATTTTATTCTTCTTACCTTTAATCTCTGGAATATGTAATGAAACTCAAATTGATATAAATTCTGCATCCATTGAAGAATTAGATAAACTATTTGGAATAGGGCCAGTTAAAGCTCAAGAAATCATTAATTCAAGACCTTTTGAGCAGTTAGAGGAATTATTAAATGTCTCTGGAATAGCGGAATTAACTTTTAATAAAATAATTGAACAAGAACTAGTTTGCATAGAAAATAATCAAGAAGAAGATACTTCCAAAGAAGAAGCTGCAAAACAAGAAAAAGCTTCTTCTTCCAAAAAAGAAATAATCAATTTTTCTCTTCATTCAGAACCAATAATTAAAGAAACAATCCATTTAAATCCAAAAACTATAAAAACAGAAAATTCTAAAGAAACAGTAGAGGAGAAAAGTTATGCAAAATATCCCCTTATAATTTTTTGTATTTTACTCTTATCTCTTTATTTGATAAAACCAAGGAAAAAGAAAAATGAGTGGCAATGAAACAACTAAAATAACTGCAATGATGATGATAGAAGTACTTGGAAGACCAAAAGAACATTTAATTGAAACCCTAAAAGATTTAATAAAAAAAATAGGTGAAGAAAAAGGAGTAAAAGTTACAGATTTCAAAATCAAAGAGCCAACCTTGGTAAAAGATCAAAAAGATTTATACACCACTTTTGCAGAGATAGAAGTAGATGTAGATCAACCTCAAATTTTATCAATTTTAATGTTCAAATACATGCCAGCACACATTGATGTAATTGAACCAGAAAATATTAGATTAACGAATAATGGTTTTGCAGATATTTTAAGTGAATTAACAAGAAGACTTCATCGATATGAAGAAATTGTTAGAGTTTTACAAGCAGAAAAAAATATGTTAGAAAATCAATTAAAGAAATCTAAAGAATAATTGATTTTATTTTTTAAAAAATTACTGAACAAAGTTCAAAATAAATTATTTAATTATCTGTTCACCGTAAGGGTGCAAGAACTTGCTTACGCAGGTCACTAGACGCATAATTGATTTGAGAATTTTTTGATAATCTAATAATTTAACAGAGAACATGTTGTGGAATTAATTTAATATTCCTTACAAAAACGGAGCAAAAATTAAATTTGTGTCCAACAATTTAATTAAGCGGAGCGATAACTTAAAATTATTTCTTTTCACTTCTTACTCTTAGCTTCTTTTTCCAAATCTACTTTCGGAGGTTTAGCCCCCCGATATTTATTCTTAAAAAACCAGGTTAAAAATAAAGATAAAACAATAATTATAATCCAACCAATAGTTTTACCAATATTTGATTTTTCTATTTTTACACATTTTCCAATACAACAAATATCAGTAGCAGAATATTTTGTTTCACCTTCACATTTTTCATCTTTCTTACAAACTACTCCTCCAACCTCTGCGCAGCTTTCAACATCCGGTTCTTCTTCACTTTCATTTACAGAAACTCCTGTTTCATTTTCTTCTTCACTTTCATTTACAGAAACTCCTGTTTCATTTTCTTCTTCACTTTCATTTTTTTCTTCAATTGGTTCAACAATCTCTTTTCCATAAATATAAATCATAGAATTATAACTTTCATTTTCATAAATGAATTTAACTTTTTCAAAACCAATATAATCTCCAATTGGAATAACAATTTCAACAATTTCTCCAGATTTTAAACTAACAATTTCTCCAGAGATTATTTCTTGTTCCTCGGAAACATTTTCAAAACTTCCAAACAAAGATTCAAAAAAAGTAGGTTTATCTTCCTCTTCAGCAATTTGATTAACTTCTTCTTCAGTCAATTTTTCATATGTAATTTCAATTTTAGTATCAATTAAATTTTGAAGTTCAATAATATAATCTTCTTCTGTAATGAATAAAATTGGATTAATTGAAAATGAAGCTTGTTCATCCAAAATTGTAAAATCAGCAACTAAATCATCATCAACAATTTTTGTTCCAGAATAATATTCAATATTGGAAATAACAATAGAATAATTATCTGCTATTTTTTCTAAAGGAATATTCATATAAATATAATAATCTCCTTCAATTTTAATCATATCATAAAATCCCATTGAAGTAGGCATATGTCTTCTAAAAAATTGTATATTTTCTTTAATTGGTTGTTTAACAAAATTTCCAGAAATTTTAGCAATTAAAGTTTCACCTTTAACAAATTCATTTTTAAGTTCAATTTCAGCAGCACTAATAATTCCAAAACTCAATATTAATAGAATCAAACAAAAAAATAATTTTTTCATTTCACTTCCCCATTTGTTTTAATTTTTTCAAAACGTCATCTAATTCTCTTGGATTTCTGGCAGGTTTTTGAATTGGTCTCCTAGGTTGTTGTTGTGGAGGCATAATTTTTCTTTGCATGGGTGGCCTTGAAGGTCTTCGATTATATCCAGGAGTAGGAGGATAACCAGGTCTTCTAGGTTGTTGGGTAGTGCCAGAACTTTTTCCACCTTTTGATTTCATTTTATAATAAATTCCTTTTAATTTTTCTCTATAAATTATTGCAACTACAACCAGTATTACTAAAATAAATAATATCCAAATCCATAAATAATTACCCCCAGTTTTATTATCTGGAACGCAACAAACATCATCAAAATCACAAGTATCAATTTGAGATTCTTTATATCCAGAAGCACATGAAATGGATTCACAAATCCCTCCAGCTAATACACATTCATTTTCCTCATCAACAACTTGAACCTCACAACTACCTCCAACACAACATGATTCTCCAGAACCCAATCCAACAACAGATTGAGTATTTCCTCCTAAACAATATTCATTACTTGCACAAACTTCTCCTTCCAAATCAGAACAAGTAGGTTGAATATTTTCTTGACTACAACAAACATTTGGAAATCCCTCACAACTATATTCACTTAAAATATCTCCTCCACAATTCCTTGAAGACATACAAAAGTATCCAGATAACTCACAATCATTATCATAACTAGTATCATTATCCTCATCATCATCTACGGTAACTCCCACTTCACCAGGACCCAAGTGTGGCCAAATAGAATAAAGTATAAAACCAGTACTAACAATATTTTCTCCATCCCAACATCCACTATCTGGTTGTAGATCCAATAACCAATTGATAGTATTTTCTTTTTCATAAGGAATTTCATCTCTATAAATAGATCCACTGAAAGGAAGTAAAGCTAAAGCAGTATCATAATATTTACCATATCCTGTGTTTCTATCCCATTGTTCATTTCCTATTTGAAAATCCATGAGCTCTGTTTTATATTGTAATTCATCAGTCAAGATATATAAAAATGGTTCAGGAAAATCATTCCTATGTTCTTTATATGTAGTTATCAAATAAGGAATAAATTCAGAAATATCTTCTCCTAAATAATCTAAAATAACTGTGGCCCACAAACTTCCTTCATAATCACAACCTTGAGAATTTTTAAAACAATAAGATTCAATTTTTTCTTTAGTTGTTCCAGTTTCAGTTCCAGTTTGAATACGATCTAAAACATGAATTGTATTCTCTCCCTCTTCACGAAACAATAAAGTTGTTAAAAAACGTTCATCACAAGTAATTTTAAATTCCTTTTCAAGACAGTTTCCGGATTCAATTTCTAACCAATAATTCCCAAAGTCTGAATTAAAGCTTAAACACTCTCCCAAACTCCCAATTGGAGTAATTATTTTATCTTCCCCAATTATTATTTCATCTGTATCTGTCCCATAAGTAATATTACAAGCTGATTCAACATTTGTATCAATTTCTAAATACCAAACTAATTCATCCGGAACCATTCTTTGATTCAATAACCATTCCTCTGCTACAGCAGCATTAGTTCCAGATTCATGCAATGCTAAAATTGCTTGAGCAGTTGTTTTTACATCACATCGATTTTTAGGCCAACACTCACTTTCATTATTGATATTTTTTTTAGCTTGACTTAATAATTCAGATTCACATTCACCTATAGAAAGTAAAGCAAATATTTGGTCACCAATAGGGAGAGAGTCACAGGTTCTATTTTCAACAATGTCCTTCAAACAATTATATGCTAAAACAACTTGATCATTCTCATTGATTTCCTCAGCAAAAGCACCATTTAATCCAATAGTTAGAACTAAAAATAAAACACCAAATAATATCACGTCCTTTTTCATAATTAAATTACAACAATCTTATTTTTAAATATTTCTTAATTATTGTTGCTATTTTATTTTTATGAAATTTATTATTTTTGTGTATAAAATTTATATTTAACCAATTTTTGTTTGCAATTGATAATTAAATTATTCTTTTTACTGCCTCGCTACGCCTCCAGCATACTAATGGCACTAGAATACCGTCTCACTACACTCCCAGCACAAACCTTCCTTCAAAAGGCGAGAAACTATTTCATAGACCACTGGATGTATAAACGATTGGAGGATTTTTGGAAATCTAATAATTTAACTTAAGAAGTTGTTTTTCCCTGCAATTTAATTGAGCAATTCTACTTCTTATTCTCAATAAAGTTTTTTCTAATGACATAATTAATTGGATTTTTTATTCTCTTACAAATACCCTCTGGATTACAAACTCCCAAATTTTTATAAAATTCTTGACAATTTGGAGGCATAATCGGTTTTCTTCTATAGCTCCAAACAAGTTGAGAATGAATATAACCTTTCTTCAAAGGAATTTCATTTTTTTCATTCCACTCATAAATTCTCTTTTCAAGTTCCTCTTTTTCCATCCCAATCATTCTAAACAAATTAATTAAAACAAAAACCCCTCTCTTTTTTCCATCTTGCATCCCCTCAAGAATTTTTTTAACACAAGGAGGAAATTGTGATTCCTTAATATTTTCCAATTTAAGAGATTTAAATTCAGCATATTTTCCAGATGCTCTTTCATTCATTTCTTTATTAAAACCAGATTCCTCCGCCCAGTCAAAAGCTTGCATAACAAATTCAGCAGCTTCATTTTCTTCAGCTTTTGGCATAAATTCTTTAATTTTAACTCTTAAAGGATCTGCAATTTTTTTTGCATAATCTGGATTTTTAATAAATTCATCTAAATCTTTTTCTTCAATAACAACACTAGCCAAACAAGATTTTTCATGAAGGGAATAAGGCATTCTAAAAAGATGACGAGGAGAAACCAACCCCATATCCAAACCCATTAATTGATACAAATCAATTTCTTCAATTTCAAAATTCTCTGGTTTATTTCTAGAATTAATTTCACATTTTTGACAAATAAAGAATTTTTCTATTGGTTTATATGTCATTTTCTCCTTACATTTATAACATTTTGGAACTTGGCCTTTACCCTCCTTAAAACTTCTCTCTTCAACTATTCCACATTTTTCACAAGTAAATTCAACCCTCAAAAATTCATCAACAAAGTTCCCACATTTTTTACATTTATGCCTGCCTTTCTTAATTCTATCTTTAAATTTTTCAAAAAAATCTTTTGGCAAATTTTTTTCCAATGCTTTTCTAGAATAATTTCTTAAATAAGCCATAATTGTTCTAGGCAATTCAGGAAACAAATCTTTAGTTTCAATTCCATTTATATTCTGAGGAAAAGCTTTCCAAGGAACAATTATATGAAAGCCCTTATTTCCACTAAATTTAATTCCAATATTTTTAATTCCATTTTGGTGGAGTGCTTCAATTGTAGCTTTTGCAACCCTTGCAGAATAATCCATTCCTTCCTCACAATCAATATCAATCAATAAATCCCAACCAATTCTAATTTCATTAGCTTGTTTTTCATTCATTCCTGTGACAATCTTCATTGGATCTTCCCAAATTTCTTCAGAACAATGAAAAGAAGTCGCACCTTTTTTAACCATAGAAAAAACATCTCCCTTAAATCCAAAAGAATCAGGTCTTTTTCCAAAACCCTCAAAATATCTTGGTGAAATTTCACGATTCTTAGAAAACTCAAAAATCACCTTTTGAACATCCGCCCTAGAATAATATAACTGAGTAATTTGCCTTATTTTTATCTCTTGTTCAGACATTTCATATTTTTCCATACTAAACTATACCAAAAAACATTTATATAATTAGCTCACATTTAATATAACAATACTTAAAAAACAAATCAAATTAACAATAATATGAAAATTAAACTTGAAGACCCAACAACTTTTTCCAAATCAATAGATTTGATCTCAGAATTAGTAATGGAAGTGAGAATAAAAGTAAATGAATTCGGACTTTCAATCGTAGCAATTGATCCTGCAAATGTAGCAATGGTTTCATTAAAAGTTCCAAAATCTGCATTTTCAGAATTTGAAGTAGGTGATGAAGTGTTAGGAGTAAATTTAGAAAATTTAAAAAAGATTTTAAGAAGATGTGGAAAAACAGGTTCTCTAATATTAGAAAGAGTTGAAAATACTTTAGAAATTAAAATTGAAGATAAAATAAAAAGAACATTCAAATTAAATTTAATTGAAATTGAAGCAGAAGACAAAGATTTTCCTTCACATTTAGAATTTTCATCAAAAGTAGAAATAGATTCACAAGATTTGATAGATTCAGTAGAAGATTGTGTGATTATTTCAGATGCCTGTTCATTTATTATAGAAGAGAATAAATTCATTGTTGAAGCAAAAGAAATAAATTCAGCACGTTCAGAATTCTCAAGCGATTTAGTTTCAATAGAAGCAGAAAATTGTCATTCAAGATATAGTCTAGATTATTTACAAAAATTCATGAAAGCAGGAAAACAATTTGCAAAAACAACTCTTAACTTTGCAAACGACCACCCCTTAAGAATTGATTTCAAATCAGAACATTTCTCATTAAGCTTTTTATTGGCTCCACGTATAGAAACCGAGGATTAATCTTTCTAAATTGCTAAACAAGTTCAGAATTAATATAATTGAATTATCGCCTATGACACAAGCATTGATTGAATTTAGATTTATTAAATATCTTTTTTTAATTTGAAAACAATTTATATTTAGAGAGGATTGCACAGATAATTATATGCTTTAATGGAGAAATTTTAATTTGTATCTAACAATTAAAATTTTGTAAGTTTGATAATTTAATAAGTTATTCATCAAATTCAATAATTATAATTTCCAAAATAAAAAATAAAGCTGAGATGATAAAACTCAGCAAAAATAGCATTAAAGATAATACCTATCCTAGCAGATTATAGTAATTTTACTCAGATAAAATATATAAATCTTTCTGTTTATGAATTTTTGCAGAGACATCAAGCCCTGATAGTATTAAAGGTAATACACCAGATTGATACTCTGGGTCCTAGCAGACTTCTGGGTTCGAATCCCAGTCAGGGCGTCTCTGTATTCTTTTAGAAAAAATTATTTTGTAATTAAGCTTTTTATTGGCTCCACGTATAGAAACAGAGGATTAATCTTTCTAAATTGCTGAACAAGTTCAGAATTAATATTTTTTTGTTGAATGTTCTTCCATCCCTGGCCCCGATACCCAAAGGGCACGAGAACCTACTTGCGTAGGCCACCCTTGGATATTTGAATTCCTCTAAATAGTCAACTAACTTTCAGTTAATTGTTATTATTGCTAGGATTTTTTAACAAAAAATTAAATTATCGTCCATTGCACAAACATAAATTGAATTTAGATTTTAAATAATCTAATAATCTTTTTTCAATATTCAATAATTTCAACTACCAATATCCAATAATCTTTCTGAGAATTTTTTTCCATTAATTATTTTTTAAAATTTTGAGTATCACATACCAAAATTTTATAATTTTAATCCTAAATTTATTTAGCAATTTTTCCCTCTCTCTCTACAATGAAATCTTTATAAATAATAATTTCGTCTAAAACACATGGGTGATAAAAAAGGTCAGGTGACCATATTTATAATTCTAGCAATTGTTATAGTTGTTGGAGCAGTTTTAGCTTACATATTTTTACCAAAATTTAGATTAACTGCTGGTTTAGATGTAGAAAATCCAAACGCATTCATTGAGTCTTGTATGGAAGAAGAAATTAATTTAGCAATAGAGGAGATATCTTCTCAAGGAGGAAGTTTAAGTCCAGAACATTATTTTTCTTATTTGAATACTCCAATAGAATATCTTTGTTATACAAATCAATATTATATTCCTTGTGTAGTTCAACAACCCCTTTTAGTTAATCATATAAAATCAGAATTGGATAATGCATTACAATCAACAACAAGGTTTTGCTTTAATGAATTGAAAGAAAATTATGAAAAAAAAGGATACACAGTTCAATTAAAATCAGGAACTCTTGATACAGAATTTCAAGCTAAAAGTATTTTGTTCAATTTTCCAAATTATGAATTAGTTGTTCAGAAAGGAGAAACTCAAAAATATAATTCATTTAGTGTGATTGTGAACAATAATCTTTATGAATTAGCAAATACTGCAACTAGTATTATTGAGTGGGAATCGACATACGGAGATGCAGAAACAACGATTTATATGACTTATTATCCTAACCTTAAAGTTGAAAAAAAGAAACAAAGTGATGGAACAACAATATACATTTTAACAAACAGAGATACCAAAAATAAATTCCAATTTGCTTCAAGAAGCGTTGCTTGGCCACCAGGATATTCAATATGAAACAAGAAATAATTAACATAAAAAGAATAATTAACATAAAAAGAAAAAGAGGCAAACAAAGAATAAATTAGGATTAACCCAATAATTAACTCAGAAATTTGTTTTCAAATAACTGAATATTCAGTAAAGACGGAACGAAATTTAAATCTGCGTTTAGCGATTTAAATGAGTGGAGTTGCCTTTCAAACAAAATGAAAAAACAAAATAATTTAATTTTCTTAGGAATTTTATTAGTTTTTACTATATTTTTAATCAATTTTTCTTCTGCAGAACTTTCTTACTGTTGTGAAAAAACAGCGACAACTAATTCAGGAGATGGGGGAGCTTGGTGTCAAAATGCTCTTGAAGCAGAATGTTCAGCAAGGTATTGTGGAAAAACTGCTGAAGGGATAGGTATTCCTTGTAAAAAAGCCCCAACTTCTTGCGAGTCAACATCCTATTGTAAATTAGGAACTTGTATTAATGTGAATGAAGGAACTTGTTCAGAAAATACACCTCAAGTAGTTTGTCAAAATGCTGGGGGGATTTGGGATGAACAACCAGCTGAAAATTTAGGACAATGTCAGTTAGGTTGCTGTGCAATTGGAGATCAAACAGCCTATGTAACTCAAACAAGATGTAAAAGATTATCTTCATTATATGGTTTAGAAACAAATTATAGGGTAGATATTAATTCTGAATTGGAATGTATAATAACTTCACAACCAGATGTAGAAGGAGCATGTGTTTTTTCTAGAGAATATGAAAGAACTTGTTTGAGAACTACAAAAAAAGAATGTCAAGAATTTGAAGCAAGTGCAGATAAAGAAGATATAGAATTTTATGAAAATTATTTATGTTCAAATGTTGATTTGGGAACAAATTGTGGTCCAAGTAAAAAAACAACTTGTGTTGAAGGGAAAGATGCAGTTTATTATTTAGATACTTGTGGAAATTTGGCAAATGTATATGATTCTTCAAAATATGATTTAGAAAATAAAGAATGGAAACCCGGGGATTATTGGACAAGAATTTATACAGAAAATGAAAGCTGTGAATTATCGAGAAATTTGGAAACTGGAAAATTCCTTAATTCTGATTCTTGTGGAAGTTGTGATTATTTTTTTGGAAGTACTTGCCAAGCTTATGATATCTGGAAAAAAACACAAGATTTAAGCATTTATGAAACGAATATTCCTGAACCAGTTTTAGGAGATAATATTTGTGCAGATTTAGCTTGTGAATATGATACAGATCGTAGTGGAAAAATAGATGATGATGAAACATATTTGCATGGAGAAACATGGTGTGGAACAAACACAAATTTAGAAAAATGTAAATCTGGAGATAAGAAATGTGAAAAAAGAAATGAAAAATCAATACAAAGTCCTGGAACAAATTCTTATCGTTATGTCTGCTACGATGGAGAAGTTACAATCGAACCTTGTGCAGATTTTAGACAAGAAGTTTGTAAATCAGCTATAATCTCTAATGAAGAAAAAGAGGATTATCATGTTGCGGCCTGTGTCGTTAATCGTTGGCAAGATTGTTTTAATCAAGGCAATATGGATGATTGTAATAATGCAGATCAAAGAGATTGTCATTGGGTTGAAGGGAGAAGGTTTGATAAAGTAGAAGAAAAAGAAGAAGAAAAAAAAGGATATTGTGTTCCTAATATTTCTTCAGGTTATGATTTTTGGGAAGCAGATACCTCCGCAGAAGATACTTGTGGAATGGCAACTATAATTTGTACAGTAACCTACGAAAAAGGGTTTTTAGGTAGGGGAGTTTCAAATAGTTTTTTAGGAGTGGGTTTGGGATTATTTGGTGATAAAAAAGGAACTCTTAAAGATAAAGAACATTGTGTAACAGATACTGGAAAAGAAATTAATTCAGCATGGCTTACAAAACAAAGAGATATGTGTGTAGCACTGGGAGATTGTGGAAATCAAATAAATTATTTAAAACAACCCGGATATGAACACAAAGATAATGATAGAACAAAAGATTTGGGGGAATCAAATCAAGAATGAAGAATAAATTCGGAAAGATAGCAATATTTCAAATTTCAATATTAATATTTAGCATGTTTGCATTTGCATTTATGGTTGGAGGCATGAGTAAAGTTGCGGCCAATCCTGATATAATTCAAATTCAAACTTCAAAGGAGTGTAAGGTAAATGGTTATTCTGGCAATTGTATTAAGATTGGATCTCTTTGTCCAACTAAAAATACAGCAACAAGCAAAGATTGTAATGCAGGATCATATTGTTGTTATGTTAAACTAGAAACAACTACAAAATCAGATTCGCAAACAAAATTCGGAATTATGAATACGGCATTTGATATTTATGGGAAGACAAGACAAAAAAACCCCTCTGTTGGAAATAATCTTAAAGGGAAATCATCTGAAAAGGCAAAAAAATCATTCGGAGAAATCTTGGATATAACTAATTCAAAAAACCTTAAACCACGAGGAGTTTATGATAAGGCTGGAACATTATTGGAAGAGGAAACAATTAAAGAAGGAAAAAAAGCAATTAATGCAGGTAAGGATTTTAAAGTTTCGAATGGTTTAGCCTTTTCATTTGCCAAATTGGGCAATGCACTTATTTGGGCAGGAATAGCTCGAGGGGCAGGTTATGTTGGAGGATTAATTTTTGAAAAACAAGCTGCAAGATGGAATGCAGCAGGAGAAGCAGCTGCAATTGGAATTGGAGCATATGGAGTAACAACAACAATAGCAATGCAACTTGGAGCAACAAAGGTTGCAACAGGAGCAGTAGCAAAAACAGCATCACAAGCTGCAATTCCAGCAGTAATGGGTCCAGCAGCATGGGTTCCATGGGTCGGAGCCGGAATAGCAATATATGCGGCAATGGTATCCTTATCACAATTCAAAGAATATAGTTATGAATATGTGATATATACATGTTATCCCTGGGCAGCAGAATTAGGGGGAGAAAATTGCGAATTATGTAATGAACAAGGGGATATACCTTGTACTGAATACCAATGTAAATCATTAGGTCAAGCTTGCGAATTAATAAATAAAGAAGAAACAGGAGAACCGTTTTGTTATTGGAAAAATCCAAAAGATGTAACCCCTCCAGTAATGAGGCCTTTAAATTCATCACTTTTAACTGATTTTACTTATGAAAATGATTCTGCAATTTCTCCTCCAGATAGAGGAGTGAAAATATTGTATAATAAGGGAAAATTACCTGCATTTACTCCAGTAAGCTTTGGAATAACAACTGATGAACCTGCAAGATGTAAAATAGATTTTACAAGAAAAGAAGATTTTGATTCAATGATGGGTTATTTTGGAGATGATTCTTCTTTTGCTCTTGAACACACACAAGATATAATCTTGCCTAGATCAGATACAGAAAATGAATTATTTTTAGAAAATGGAGGAAAAACAGAATTATATGTAAGATGTCAAGATCCAAATGGAAATTATGATTTAGCAAATTTTGTATTTACTTATGAAGTAGAGGATGGACCAGACACAACCCCTCCTTTGATTAGAGCAACAAGCATATTGAATGGTTTTCCTATAGCTTATAATCAATCCTCTACAAATTTAATTGTTTATGTAAATGAACCTGCAGAATGTAGTTGGGATTATTTAAATAAAGACTATGGTGATATGAACAATAGTATGAAATGTGTAGAAGATTCAACACAATTCAATGCTCAAATGTTATATGAATGTGAAACAACACTTGAAGGTTTAATTAGTAACAAAGAAAATAAATTTTATTTTAGATGTCAAGATCATGCTAAACCAGATAATAATACAAATATGGAATCATATATTTTCACACTTATTGGAACAATACCTTTACAAATTGATTCAGTAAAACCAAATGATACTACACTTGAAGGTCCTTCAGATAAAATTAAAATAACCCTAGAAGTTGAAACCTCAGCAGGATATGATGAAGGAATTTCTACATGTAAATATAAATCACAAAATGAAAATGCATACATTGATTTTTATGACACTTATTCTTATCATCATACACAAGATCTATGGTTAGATGAAGATGATTACAATTATTCAATAATGTGTGTAGATTTAGGTGGAAATGCAGCTTATGAAAATGCTGTTTTTTCAGTT
>Ga0190305_1000038_pt1 | contig 38854 bp, 62 predicted proteins | sample 48700723_MG_FD_161678 | JGI IMG/M metagenome (GOLD analysis project Ga0190305, IMG submission 161678) | Hydrothermal vent sediment bacterial communities from Southern Trench, Guaymas Basin, Mexico - 4870-07-2-3_MG | ecosystem: Environmental > Aquatic > Marine > Hydrothermal vents > Sediment ... | reverse complement strand
CTTTGTCTATTTGTTGGGGAGTTAGTTTTTGGTGTTCATAGAGTATTCCTAAATCTTTTCCTATTTCTATGGCTTTGTCTATTTGTTGGGGGGTTAGTTTTTGGTATTCATAAAGTTTCCATAAGTTTTCTCCTTTTTCTATGGCTTTGTCTATTTGTTGGGGGGTTAGTTTTTGGTGTTCATAAAGTGCCCATAATTCTTCTCCTTTTTCTATGGCTTTGTCTATTAGTTGGGGAGTTAGTTTTTGTCTATAGTAAAGTATTCCTAAATCTTCTCCTTTTTCTATGGCTTTGTCTATTAGTTGGGGAGTTAGTTTTTGGTATCTATAAAGTTCGTTAAATCCTTCTCCTTTTTCTATGGCTTTGTCTATCTGTTGTGGGGTTAGTTTTTGTCTATAGTAAAGTATTCCTAATTCTTCTCCTTTTTCTATGGCTTTGTCTATCTGTTGTGGGGTTAGTTTTTGTCTATAGTAAAGTATTCTTAGTCCTTTTCCTTTTTCTATGGCTTTGTCTATTAGTTGGGGGGTTAGTTTTTGGTGTTCATAAAGTGCCCATAATTCTTTTCCTTTTTCTATGGCTTTGTCTATTTGTTGTGGGGTTAGTTTTTGGTAAGAGAACAATATATCTAATTCTTCTCCTTTTTCTATGGCTTTGTCTATTTGTTGGGGGGTTAGTTTTTGTCTATCGTAAAGCACCCATAAATATTCTCCTCCTTTTTCCATTGCTTTGTCTATTTGTTGGGGGGTTAGTTTTTGATGAGTATAAAGTGTTCCTAAACTTTCTCCTTTTTCTATGGCTTTGTCTATTTGTTGGGGAGTTAGTTTTTGATGAGTATAAATCACCCATAATAATTCTCCTTTTTCTATGGCTTTGTCTATTTGTTGGGGGGTTAGTTTTTGGTATTCATAAAGTGTCCATAAGTGCTCTCCTTTTTCTATTGCTTTGTCTATTTGTTGGGGAGTTAGTTTTTGTCTATAGTAAAGTGTTTCTAATTCTTTTCCTTTTTCTATTGCTTTGTTTATTTGTTGTGGGGTTAGTTTTTGTCTAGCGTAAAGCACCCATAATTCTTCTCCTTTTTCTATGGCTTTGTCTATCTGTTGTGGGGTTAGTTTTTGATTTCTATAAAGTGCCCATAAGTTTTTTCCTTTTTCTATTGCTTGGGATATTTTTTTGTTTGGTAATTTGATGTTTTGAAAACAATGCCTAATATCTGGTTTTCCTTTTCTCTTGCAGAATTCTTCAACATCTACTTCTCTGCAACTATGAAATGTTTTTGCATTATATTTGAGAGTTTCCCAAGAATCTCCATTAGATAAGCATTTTGTTTGAGTGGTGTCATAGAAAAGTTTTCCATCGGGAAGCCTGCAAGATTTATCTTTAGAATTATATTTTCCTTTATTGACTAAACAAAATTTTTCCAAATCCATAAATATTTTTTTTATTTATTTTAAATATTTTCTAATTATATACTTTATAATAGAAATATATAAATAGTTTTAACTAAAATTATATTATGAGTAAAATAATTTTAATTAAAATAAAAGGCGAAGAAATGGAAGAAAATATTCCCATACTTTTGGTTTCTATACTTCCTAAAAAAGAAGGATATTCTGAAAAAATTTTGTTAGAAATAAAACAAATCAAAAAAGATAATGAAAACGAATTATTATCTGGAAATTGGTTTAAAGTAAAAACTAATGATTTTAAAAGAGTTCTTTATTTACTTATGAGTGTCTATTTTAAACATCTTTTAGATAAAGGATATAAAATAAATCAGTTAGTTTATGAATATAGTAATTTGGTTAAAAGTGCTTTAAAAAATGCTCATAGGGATTATAATTACGAAAAAGGTGTTAATGTATGGTGAAAACTTATTCTAAAGGCAGGAGAATTGAATATTTAGCAAAAGAACATTTGAAAAAAGAACATTTATGTCCTGTTGTTGTCAGGTCTGCTGGTTCAAAAACACCAATAGATTTAATTGGTATTAATTCAATTACTGTTTTTTGTATCCAAGTTAAATATTCTGATAAACCAAGAAAACCTACAAAAAAAGAAATTATGAAAATAAATGAAGTTCCAAAAGGAGTAAACAGAATTAGGAGAGGGATTTGGATTTGGTGTTCTGAAGATAAAGAATTTATAAAATATTGGTATTGAATATTATGATGTGTGAAATTTTATAAATTCTTTTAAGGCTTTCATTGCATTTGGGTCTCTCCTGATATCCTGCATATCTCTTTCTATTTTATCCCAGTTAATTTTTTCTTCTTCCATAAATTTCTATTTTTTTTAAATTTAAAACTCTTTCAAGGGTCTTCCACTTCTTCCTTTTTTTCCTACACCTTATTTATTCTACTATTAATTACTAATAATTACTACTAATTTACTAATAATTACTACTAATTTATTAAAACTCTTTCAAGGGTCTTCCACTTCTTCCTTTTTTTCCTACAAAATGAGTTATCGGTTCTCCAATAGCATCTAAAATATTATCAGCAATATCTATTTCTGTTCCTACACTCCAATCCAAACCCGCATCACCTTTTCCTTCTGCCGTTGTTTTTGCAGGTGATTTATCATAATCAATTAATTTAAATTCAACAATTCCCGTTGGATTATCTGTTTCTCTTACTTGTCCTCCTTCTGGCTTTTCTTCTCCATTCTCCCACAATTTAGAACTATATCCTACCTTCTCAACAAGTTCAAATATTGCTCTCCTTATCCCTCTTATAATAACATTTTCCCGTTTTGTTGTTTCTTCAATTTCTCTTTGTTCTTCCCACCAATCTGCAGGAACATCTCCTTCAAATTCTATCTCTAAATTTCTCCTTGCTCCAACATAAGGGGCTAAAACATAGATAAGATGATAATATTTAATTTTTCTTGCAGGTCTCTCCAATCTTTTTATAAACCATTCAGGAGCATCAGCATAATCTTTACTTATTATATATCCTCTCCTTAAAATTTTTTCACCTTTTGGGGTTATTGTATAATAAGTGCGTGGAGGATATCCTCTATATTCAATTCTTAAAGCACCTAACCAATACAAATTATCAAACAAATTGTAAATTGCTTCTTCTGTTCTTGACGGAGCAAATTCTTCTATATATAATCTTCTTAACTCAACAGAAGGCAAATCTTTATATCTTGAAATAAAATTTAGTGCGTGATATAATAAATCCAATCTTTCTTCTGGCTCTAACTCACTAAAATTTTTTACACCCAGAAACCACACCATTATTGCCATTTTACTTTACCCAATAATATTCACCAACTTTGTTTTTCTTAATAAAATACATTCCTCTTTTGTGTGCTTGGTCTATTGTTTGCAAATGCGAAAATATTTCTAAAATATAATCACAATTTTTAAAATGGCAAGGTTTTATTTTGTAATTAAATGTTTTGTCTTTTTCAGAAGCACTTTTACACAATTTAATTATTTTTTCTTTATCTTCTTCCTTAAATACAACAAAACATTTATTCATTACCATAATATAACACAAACAACCATTTAGATTTATCTTTATATGGATTTCTAAAAATCTTATATGAACAACCATATTTTTTACTACTATATTGCCCTATCTTATGAAATGTGTCAACTAATTTATCGCTATCAAATTCTACAACTTCCCATTCTAATTCTCTATTTTTATAGTTTTCTTCATATTTTTTTGCTAATTCTTCTAAATTGTCTTTTGTTAAGTTTTTTGGTATTTCAAATAGTTTTTCATATTTTCCGTTTTTATAGTTAAAAGAAATGTCAACTCCAGAATATGCACCCATAAAGTATTTTTTAAGTGAATACCTCAAGCGGAATGGGTCATCATTTAGACAACTTCTGATTAAAATGTTATCAATTAATTTAATAGATTTCTTTAAAAATATTTTTAAGTGAAATCCTCTACCGCTTGGACTCCAATATGTTTTTATTTCTTTTATGTTGTCTTTTAATATTTCTTTTGCATTTAAATAAGCATAGAATAGTTTATAAAAATCTAAATTATCTATATCAACAGTAATATAATTTATACAATTCATATTAAGATTTTGATATAAAATATATTAAAAATAATGTAAATAAAAACAAAACAAGTTCTGTTGTCCACAAACCAAGATGAAATGCTTTAAATTCATCCAAATATAAGAAGCCTGTCGTAACTCCACATACAAAATTTGTTATGTTGTAGGTAATCTGCAAATTTAAACAACCCGTAATATCATTCATTATCCACAATCCTCCCATTCCAAAAAAATAGAGTGTCAATACCAAAAATATTTTGTTGAGTTTTGTCATAAAATTATTTGATTTAAAAGTATTTATAATTTTATATTATAAAGTATATATTATTCATTTTCTTTCACCTCATCTGGAAAATATTTTTTTATTAATTGTTTAATTTCATAATGTAAGTCTAACAAAGTTTTATTGCTTAACTTTATTTCTTCCATTTCCTTAAGTAATCCTTGAACTGCCTCTTGAATTTGTTGTTTAAATTTGTTTTCACTCATCTCCAATACTTCATACAAATCTGTTGCCGTATAATTTGTTTTGTCTCCATCCTCTTGTCTAAAGAATTTTCTTAATACTTGAGATGCGTGATTTGTTAAATCCAAAGGTTTAAATTCTTTTTTTTCCATTTTTTATTTTTTGTGGCAAAACTGAAAAGTGGTAACAGAAATGGAAAAGAATTTCTGAAAGAGGACTTTTCAGTTTTGATTCCACTCATAAATATATTTAATTTAAAAGTATTTATAGATTTGTATTATGGAATATATGTTTTATTTTTTCCATATTTTTAGTTCTGAAATTATTGTTTCAATAGCATCGGCAACCTTCTCTCCTTTTTTTGTTAATTTATATAATCTTTCTCTTTTATCATCTGAAAATTCTCTAACTACACAACCCTTATTTTCAAGAGATTTTATACATTTATAAACATACGAATAGGTCATATCTGTTTCTTTCATAACCTCTGATATATTAGCCATTTTCTTCTCTCTCAATTTTAACAATATATCAGCCGTTTTGTAAAAAAGTTTCATAATAATATAAATAAAAAAATATATATAAAAAGGTTTTAATTTCTAAATCTCTTTTTAAGGTAAAGTTCTGCTTTTTTTCTATCTTTGAAATATCTTAAAATCCTATAAGTAAACATATTGTCCGTTCCGTAATATTCTACAACTTTATATTTATATACTACTCCAAACACAGGAATTATTTTATACCAATATTTACTCATTCTATCACCAAAAATCCGTGAAGTTTATAAACATTAAAAAATTTGCTTGGTATTATCATAGTTTTTTCGGAAGCACTTACCAAACCAATACCATAATTTTTTATTGCAGAATAAAGATTATAATCTAATAGAATTTCATTTACAATAGTAGATACTTTTAAATTCAATATAACATAAAAATAATGAAAGTATTCCCTTCTTTCTATCGCCTGTGAAATCGCTTTTGACATATCCGTTTCTTTTAATTCAATTCCTATGGTTCTTTTTATATTGTTTATCGTTTTTACAACAAGAATTACATCTGTTTCTAAATTCATTTTTCCTTCTATTTTATATCGGAGTTTTCTATTAATAACTTCATAATTTTCGTGATGTTTTAAAATTAAATCTTCTATCTCTTTGGTATAAAGTTTTTCTTCTTGATTTACAATTTCTTTATCAAATTTCATTTTCTACACTTTCAGGTGCTCGAATTAAAGTAAGAATATCTTTAAGCATTTCGTCAAATTCTTTTTTATTCAACAATTCTGTTTCAATTTTTACTTTATAAGTTCCACTCGTTCCTGTCGTGATTTCTATTTTTTCTACCAATCCATACCATTTACCTCTCATTTTCTAGATATAACAATTTCAAAAGGAGAAACTTCAAAAAATGTTAATTTAATACTTTTTTTGAGAACAAGACGAACAGGAATATCAAAACACCACATTTTCCCTTTTTTATCAAACATTGCAAAAGGATATGTTCCTCCACTCATATCAAATCCTTTTCTTGTTATAGGTATCACAACAGGCATTAATTCAAGCCCTAACTGTTCTTTTACTTTATCAGCAACCCTTACTGCAGATTTTGAAACATAAACTTTTCTATGAGGATATACAAATGGTGAAAGATGTCTCCATCCTTCCGACGCAAAATATTTTTGTATAAAATCATCTAAATCAACTCTATTAAAAAAATCAGAGTCATAATATATTCGAGAGTTTTTTACAAATTTTCTTATTTTCCAATATATATCATCAATCATCTTTCTTTCACCTTTTCTAAACCATTTCATCATTTAACACCAAGAGGATTCCATATAAAGATTTCTTTTTCGCAATAAATACAATATGCTCTAAAAAAAGGTTTCTGTTTTCCAATAACTATCATTAAAGATTTTTTTCCACACTCTGGACAAATAATACCCCATAAAGTTGTAGTTCTTATTCTCATTTTCTTTTACCTTTTCGTAACAAAAAAGAATATGTTTTTATAATTGCCCTATTAGATAAAGTATGTGGAGTCCAAACACCTAAATCTATTTCTCCTTTCTTTACTTTTTCATTAAGTTTAATTCTTATTTCATTTGCTTTATCTGTTGTTTTTGAATTCACCTTTCTAAATTTTTCACTCATTTTCTTTTTTCACCTTTAAAAACATCTTTAAATGCTAATTTAAGCAACCATTCGTTGTATTTCAAAATAATTTCTATTCTTTTATCTTCCAAATTATCAAATTTATCTTGCCAATATTCACCAAACCAATGTTCCATAAATTTTATTAATCCATTAACTTTTCTTTTATCTTCATACCATATAATAAATGTTTTTGGATTATTCCACCATTCTTTGTAAAACTCGCAAGCGGATTTAATTCTTTCTTCTAATACGATTTTTATTCTTTCCTTTAATCTAATAATGCTATTTCTTATGGGTAAAGGAGTGTATGGACTATCATAAGTTGGATATTCAACTCTAATAATAGCATCTGCCAATTCTTCCAAATCCAGAGGTTTTCCTTCAGTCATTTTCAAAATATGCTGTTTTGAATTTTTTCAACAAATTCAAATCGATTATTTTAGCATACTTGTCAATGTGTTTTGTTAACTCAAAATCTTCAAGCGTCTGCATAATAAATTCATCTATGTCTTCTATTTCAAGCAATCTTTCCAGTAAATTTAAAACTATTACATCAATATATGTATCAATACGGTGTTTTACTTCCTTCTCAAACAATTCCAAAATTTCCTCGATAGTATAATCCCGTCTAATTTGCTGTTTTTCATCATATTTCTGTTCTTTCCAATATTTTCTAATCAATTTTTTTCTAACTTCTTCCAAATCCAACAAAGGTTTTTCTTCACTCATTTTCATTTTCTTAATTCTTTTATTTTTTCAAGTATAGCATCGTAACAGAGTTCAAACCCAAATGCTGAACCACCAAGTCCTACCCATATCTTAGCCATTAATTCTATTTTCTCTTTAGCATTTAGTCGTCTTTCCCTCATTTTCTTTCACCTTTTTTTATACAATCTAAACAAATTAGTTTTAATTTTCACTTCCGTAAACTTTTTTAGTTCTTTAATTAATTCTTCTAATTTTTCTGAGTTGGGCTCTGGTAAGTTTGAATTTTTTGAATCTGCTCCGACACTTACAAATATAGGTTTTATGTCTTTAAGATAATTGATAAAAACTTCTAAATCAAAGTCTAAAATAGGTTCAATTGAAACCATCATATCTATATGATATTTTCTCAATTCTGCCATAGCATATGCTCTTTCTGAAGGAAGCGGTGCTTTTGAAATAGAAGTAGTTGTTCTATTTGTTTCAAGAGTAGTTCCTAATATTGTTTTGTTCGGAAATTGAGATATAAATTCTTTAAATCTGTTTGGATTTTTACTTTGAAACAGATATGTATTGTCTGGAAAATGAAATTTACAGTATTTTAAAACTTTTTCAATCCAAATAGAAGGAACTTTTTCTGCAAACATATCTGTTGAACTCCCTACAAAAATAGTATTATTTTTTCCAAGATTATCTTTCATACATTTCCTGTCAAATCTTAATTCTCCAGTTGGAAACCTGCTCATATAACAATATATACATTTATGGAGACACACTCCTTTAATAGGATTCCAAGTGTAATCAACCCAAGAATACATATTCCCTTTTTGTTTATTCATCATTTTCTTTCACCTTTAGATATTTCATTTAGTGCTTTTTTCATTACTTCTTTTAAATAATTTATATCCCCACTAAAAATTAATTTTTTTGTATCTCCCTCGTCAAGTAAAAACTCATAAATTTCATTTTCCCAATCAAAAACAATACTTATTTTTTTGACATCCCCCCCAATCACAGCATCAAATGTTATCATTTTCTTTCGCCTTCTTCGAAAACAAATTTAAATACCAACTTGAACAGCCATTTGTTGTATTTTAGCATTTCGTAATGAGTTTCAGGCATAAAGTTCGTGCCACTTTCTTTTTTAAACAACTCGAATTTTTCTGGAAATTCGTCAAAAAAAGTATATGGGTCATTTCTATACCTTAGATAACACTCACACGCTTTTTTAATTTGTTGTTTGATTAATTCTTTTACTGCTTTCATTATTCTATTTCTTTTTTCTTCATCTTTTATTTCTTCTTCTAAAAATGCGATAAATTGGTTCATCTCTAATATTGTTTTTTCATACCTATCCAAAAGTTTTTCTTTACTCATTTTCTTTCACCCTTTCACCCTTTTCAAAAACAGACTTAAAAATAAGTTTAAATAGCCATTCTTGAAAATTATAATAATTTATTTCATTATTTTTTGGATAGTATATACACTTACGAATTAAAATTTTTTCATATTTTGGATATTTTTCTATAAATTGTCTTGGTTTATTTTTCCATTCTAAATAAAACATACACGCTTCTTTAATTCGTTGTTTCATAAACTCCACTCCAGTCCTAAAACCTTCATAACTATGATAAGTCCACATCATACCGTGTGGAACAAACTTCTTCGAATAATACCACTTCTCAAATTCTTTTTTAATTTCTGATTCTTCCAAATCCAGAGGTTTTCCTTCACTCATTTTCTTTCACCCTTTTCTTTCACCCTTTTCAAGTTGAATAAAAACCAAACCTTCTGATATAATTGGAATTGCTTTTGTTTTGTAACCTTTTGCTCTCCATTCTCTGCGAATTTTTCCAACATCTTTCGGTTCTACGCAAAATCCTTCTTTCATATTTTTACTTTCTCTCCTGAGCCTCCTGGTGGGCTTTCCTGACGAAAGCAGGAGACCACCGTAGATTTTTTCGCTCCCAGGGACTCAACCAAAATGGGGCTAGCCAGAACCATTGGTTGAAGTGTTGGAGCGGGCTTTTCAGGGTTCATCATCAACTCTTGGAGCAATTGCTATTCCTGATATTTTCCCTTCTTCTCTGTGGTATCTGCCAATTACTAATGGAGAATCTTCTGTTATTGCCAAATCCACACTTATGTCCTTTTCTCCTTTATGTAATTCCTCTATTATCTTTATTGCTCTTTTCAAGTAATCTACTGAGACACTCACCAATACACTATACCCCTTTAGTTCAAATGCTCCAATTCCCATTATTATACATTCGTCTGTCTCTATCACTCTATTTAGAGGTATAAATTCTTTTTCCATAAAATTATTTGATTTAAAAGTATTTATAATTTTATATAGTAGATAATATATCCTCTATATAATATTTTATTCCTTCTCTATGCCTGCTTACTCAATAATTTCTATTCCCAATAGTTTTTCTAATTTTTCTTTTCTAATTGCTTTTCTCTCTTTTTTCAATTTTTCTATTTCTGCCAATCTGTCTAAATCTTTTAAAGTATCTTCTATTTCTTCAACAACAGGGCATAGATATACATATTTCTCTCCTACTATACCTATCTTTTTACAACTTTTTTCTCCCATTATTAATTATACTTTTTTAAATATTCAACTTCACACATCGGAAGATGATTATTTTTTTCTTGAGCAAAATCTATCAACCCCCACCTTATCTGACCAAAACAATCTTTAAATGCATTACCAAGAATCGGCTTATCCATAAATAAACAGGGGGTTACCTCTCCGTTTATTTTTATTGAGCAATGCAACCAACCTGCTGGGCAATAATAACCTCTTTTTTTAAATTTTTCTCTCCAATGATTACTCAAATTAAAATAAAACGGGTGGTCTATATAAGCGGATATATCATATTTTGCATTTATTTTTTTTAGATATTCTTGCAATTCTATAATTTGAGATAAAGTCGGTATTTTCATAGCAGAATATTTGTTGAGAGGTTTTATAATTACGCCAACCCAATCTCTATTCAAATCCACGCAAATATCTATTAATTTTTTTATATCTTCAATATTGTCTTGCTTTATTGTAGTTCTCATAAACGAATTTTCAAGATTCTCAAGAGTTTTTATTTGTCTTTTAAAACAACCTTTTACATTTCTAAATTCATCTTCTTTTTCTTTATAATGGTCTATACTTACTTGAACTTCATCTACTTTTTTTAATATATCATATTTCTCTGTTAATCCATTTGTTATTATCCCCAAATTCCATTCTTTTGATTTTGCTAAAGTAATAAATTTGTTTAATTGAGGATGCAATGTTGGTTCTCCGCCGAGCAACAGTATTGTTGCTTTCTCTCTTTCTGTTAAAAATTCTATAAGAATTTTTTTGAATTGTTTTACATCCATTTGTAAGTTTTGCATTCTGTAATAACAATGCTTGCATTTAGCATTACATTTTGAGATAATATCTATATAAATTCTTCTAAGGCAAGGTATTTTTTGCATAAATATAATATTTATAAAAAATAATTATTTACTGCTGTCTAAAATTTTAGAAGCATTAAAAATTTCCAATCCAACAATCTTATTATCATCCGCCACATCTATAACAAAATTTTTTAATTCAACACTAAATTTTGCTTTCTCTCCTTTTTTATATAAATATAAAATGTCTTGAGTAGAATCATAATCAACTTTTATCATAATACAATAAAAAATAAAAATTAAAATTTCATTCGTTTACAAATTCTTCTTCTATATAAGTAAAATAAGGTGTTCTTCTCCTTTTCTCAACAACAATCGGCAACCCCATTTTTATCAATCTACTCTTTGCTGTTTCTCCTCTTAATGTTCTCCAATTCATTCCCAATTTTCTTCTAATATACCTTATAAAATCTTTTGCATATAGGTCTATATATCCAGAGTTATATCTTCCTATTGTCTCCAGACCTCTTTTTACTTTTTCTCTATATTCTGCCAAATTTCTACTAAATTCTCCTCTCGTATCTGTTAAACCTTCTATTATTGCATTTGTCATTTCTTTAAAATTTTGGTCGCATATTGTTCTTTCATCAAGTTTTACACAACTTTTATTCAAAATCTCGACCATATCCATATCTTCTTCTTCCATAATATATTTCTTTTTTTTAAATAAGTATTATTAAAATCAACAGGATTTCCTGCCTCTTTTAACATAAGTATCCACTATGCCATAACCATAACTATCGTAATAACCATAATCATCGTCTTCATTATTTTTTCTCTTTACCAATATTATCGCCAAAATTATAAAGAAAACAAATCCTATTATCTTTATCATAATTATAATAATAAATAAATATATTTGTTTATGGGACTCTTTGATTTTCCTACAGAGTTTTTCGATGTTAGAGATTTAATTTACAGAACAGACATAGAACCCATTTATATAAAAGCAATACAAAGGCACTGGAATAGAGAAAATGTTTTGATATGGATTAAAAAGATTATAGATAGTGGAGGTGTGCCTGTATTTAGAACTCATTATGCTGGAAGACCTCTAAAAGCCGATGGTGATTTTGCCATATGGGGTATAAGCGAGTTATCAGATGTTCCAAATATCTTGTTTGTTGGTGTCCCCCCAGAAGATTATGAATTTTGTGTTGTCACGAAAGGAGAATGGAAATATTTAGAGCGTTATTTTGATGAAAAGGATAAATTAACAAAAGAAATTGCATTGTTATTGGCAGAATATAGTGAAAAAAAAGATGAACAGATTAAAGAAGAAGCAATAAAAGTCATTAATAATGCTAAATTTTCTATTTTAAAAGATTATTTCTTGCTTTTAATTGAAAAAAATTTTAGATAATTATGGATATTGAAACCAAAAAAGTTTTGGAAGATATATACAAAAGAAAAAAACCCAAATATATAAAATTATACGGTGCTGGTAATTCTTTAGAAAATTTATACAATTGGGTATATTCTTCGCTTGAAGAAATTGGATTTTCTGACCCAAGAGTATCTGCTTTAGAATTGTTAGATGAAGTGGATTTTAATTTGAGTTATAAAGAGATTAAAAAAGAATTAATAAATTTGATACAGGTATTTCATCAAGAACAATTTCAACCTGAATTTGAAGAACTAAAAGAGAAAGAAAAAGAAATTGCAATGTTGGAAAAAGAATTAAAAAAAGCAAAAAGTTTGGAAGATGTTAATATAATTAAAGATGAATTGGATTATATAAAATTAAAGTTATCAAAAATTGAAGAAAAAATAAAACCATTAGATATAAGCCCCGTATTAGATAGATTAAATAGATTAGAAAAATCTTTGTATGAATTTACTAGTTTTTTTATTCAGCCAAGTTATGAAATTCCTGAATTTAATTTACCAGACGAATTAGAAGAACTGATTAATAAGTTAAATGAATATGGTATGCTAAAAACAGCGGATATTGGCACAATAGATAAGTTAAGAGAAAAGATTAATAAAGTATTTGGTTGCAAATTCAAATGGGTTGTTGCTTTAAAAACAAAAATAGATTTGGGATATTTTGATTATGAATTGAAAAAATCAGAATATTATATTAGCGGATATGAATATTTGCCTGCTTATGTAATTGTATTGGTTACAGAGGATACGAGAAAATATGAATATCCTGGTTATGTGGTTGCCAGATATATAAAGGGAAATTTAGATGCTTTAGCAACCACGACGCCAGCAATGACTTTTAGAAATACCTGGGCTATTGAAGATATGAGAGATGTTTACAGGTTATTGTATAGATTTATATTATTTATTGATACTGAAGAAGGTTCTAAATATTTTAAATTAAGAAAAATTGTGGATAGTATTTTAGAATCTCCTATAAAATACTATGTTAGATTTGAAAATGATGATTATTTGAGAAGGTATTATGCCGCAGATTTGGTTTTCTTCGAAGATTTGTTTGTTAATTATGATGGTATTTGTTTAACAAATCCTGAAAATTTGGAAGGTGTTGTTGAATATAGAAGAATTGATAATAATAGGGCTCTTGAATTAATGAAAAGAAAAATAAAAATTAAAAAAATTTAGTCCCAACTTATCTCGGCTTCTGGTGGACATTTAATTGTTGTTCCCTCAATATCACATCTTTTTACTCCATCAAAGACTACATTCACTCCTTCTCTTAATTTAAGTGTTTGCACTTTTTTAGGCTTTTCTATTATCAATTTTCTTATATCTGGATAACACAACTTTGCTTCACCTCCTGTATCATCATATATTGTTATACAACTCTTTGTAGATATACCACTTACTCTATTTTCTATCGATATGCTTTTTACCCTCAACAAATCCACTCCTTCCATAATGTAAAAAAAAAGAAAAAACAAAGATTAAATTTTCTTCATTTCTTCTCTTAAGCATTTCCTAAATTCAGCCATTGGTTTGCCTTTGCAAGCCTTTGCAGGTTTTGCAGAAGCAACTCTTTCATTTCTATCAACAACCGCTTTACTTCTTCTCAGAACCCCTTTGGTTCTGATTACAATTTTGTTAATTGATGGTTTGTAGAAAGGTCTGCTGTCAAATGCTGTCATCTTTACATGTCCCATCGTTGAAATCGGACTATCCAACACACCAGATTTATATCCTTCTGCCATATTGTTAATTAGAAATAATCTTTTTAAAATATATTACAAAATATGTAATTATGGTAGATGTGGATTTGATTCTAAGAATTATAAATGTTTTAGATAAACCCGTGACGAGATATATTTTATCAAAAAAATTAAACAAAAGTTTTAGCAGTATTTATCAGATTGTTAAAAAAATGGAAGAATTGCATATTGTGTTGAGATATAACAATATTATACGATTGTCTGGAGGAAATGTTTTTAAATTAACTGATAATGGAACTTTTTTAGTGTTTTTTGGTGATAGGATTCCTGTAGTTATTAACTGCCCTTTTTGGAATAGTTGCCCTCTTAAAAAAGAATATGATATTTGTTTTGGAGAAGGAGGTTGCAGGTTGTTGAAAAAAATATTAAGTTAACTATCAATCAAAACTCATTCCTCTCATTTCTACAAATTCGGAAGGTCTAACAGAGGGGTGTGCTTCCCATAATTCTTCGTCTATTATAAATCCTCTATTTTCAAATAATTCCAACAAATGCCAAGAAAAAGGATATTCCTCTAAAATATGCCCGCTTTTATCTCTTATTACTATTCTGCAAGCATTCTCTCCACCTATATTTAAATCCTCTGCTTCTGGTGTATAAACAACATCCAACATAGTTATTGCTGGTTTTATTTCTGGTTTCTTCTCAAACATTAATTTTATTTTATCTGTTATATTTTCAATCAATCTGCTTAATTTACTTATCATTTTTCTATTTCATAAAGTGTGGATTCTTTTTCTCCTTTTTCATTCATTCCTTCTACAGTCCAATTGAATTTTTTTTCACCTGTTCTACAACATTTTACTTTGAGAATTTCTTGATTTTCAAGTTTAACACCTTCCGTCATACATTTCCCGACTTCTAAGTCCTCATAATCCTGAAGTTTCTGAAGTTTATTTAAATCTAACCTGCCTCTAAAAACTTCTTGATTATTTATTTCAACCTTAATTTCTTTTCCTCCCATAATTATATTTTAAAGTATTTATTAAATATATTTTTAGGCATATATTGTTCTAAAGTTCTATTAAAAAAATTTACTGCAAATTTCCAATGCTCCTCATTCATTTTAATTCCTTTTTCCATATATTCTTTATATTTTTTTGGATTTAACAAAGTGCTTAATCTCGCTGTTCCTTTTGCTAACTCGGTTATAGCAACTTTCAATTCTGGAGTAACTGGAAATAGAAGATAATCGTCATTCTCTTTAAGTCTTGTCAGATAATCTACAACATATTTCGGAATATTGTCTTGTATTACTTCTATATCTTTAGAAGTTTTTATAAAAGTTTCTATTTTATATATTAATTCTTCTACATTTATATTTTTCCCAACATCAGAACATATATCTCTAAATTCTTTTGTGCTGTAGTCCTCAACAGGAATGATTAAATGAAATCTCCTCATTATTACAGAATCTAAGGGTATTTGTTCTTTCATTTTATCTATATCTCCATACATTGTCCAATAACTGTCTATCGGATTTGCGGTAGCCAATATATTACAATACACTTGAACATCTGAAGTAATGGTCTTAAATCCCATTTTTTTTATTGTTTGAACTCTATGGAATTGTAATAAATCATACAATAATTTTTTTATATCTGGAGGTGCATTATGCATTTCATCAAAAAATAATAATCCTTTTCTTTTTCCAATTTCTATTATCCTGTCTCTTACTCCCGCTTTTGTTATTGAACCTGTGCCTGATATTAAAAAAAATCTATCTGGTATAATATCTGTAAAAAATCTTGACATGCTTGATTTTGCTCCTACTGAAGGAGGTGCTATAACAAATACATTTAATTTATCGCATACTAATAGATATACAAGAGTATCTTTTATTAGTTTTATATTTTCTGTAGTTTTTATTGGTATTGAATCGGAAAATCCATCCAAAATTGTCTTTAACATAAATATATATTTTTATATAATTATGGTAAAAGTGTTTGTAAGTCCCTGGTGTCCCTGGTGCAAAGAAGTTACTGAAACTATCCTTTTTAATTTATTAAAAGGTAGAAATGTTGAAGTAATAGACCCCATGTCTGTAGATACCAGAGTAGGAATATTTTATAATCCAAATTTAATGGCAGAACCCTCTATTTATGATGTTAAAAATAGGTGTTATTTTACTTCTTTCTTAACAAAAAATCATTATTTACACTTATTAAGAAATTTGTTTTTACCAACTAAAAAATTAGAAAAAAAATTAAAATATTTATGATTTTTTGAAATGTCTTATTAGGTCTTTTTGTAATTCTTCATCGCCTTCTCCTTCTATCCATTCTAATATCCTCTTTCCTTCTATATCCTTGCCTCCGTCTGTCATTTTTATCCATGCTCTTAGAGTTCCCCGTAGTGGGTTGGTTTCATCAATTTTACTGGCTATGCATACAATATCTCCTGGTTGGCATCTTTCCTGAAGAGTCTGCGGTAATTCTATCAAATTATCTGCTCTTACTTTAACGCAACTTTTGATAATTTTTTCATCCTTTTTTTTCATCGGTAGCATAATATAAATACAAAAATTATTTATTTATAATAATACAAAAAGAGGGGTTCAAATGTTGGGAAATTAAAACCTTCTTCTTATTTTCAAACCTTCCTCTTCTTCTTTCTCCCTTCTAACTAAACTTGTATCTAAATTATTAATTATTTCTCTAATCAGCATAGGATAAACTTTCATTTTAGCATATTTAAAAGCGTCTAATATATTCAAAGCCGTAATTGTATATATATGCAAAGGCATATCCATTCCTATTGTTTTAGCAATAGCCTTGTCTATTTCATTAACAATTTTATCAACTCTGTCTTTATAATCATTAAATTTTTTTGGCGGTAATGTTAATCTTGCCCAGATTAATGTATCTAATAAACAAGACCTGCACAAATCAATAATTTCTCTGCCCAATATATCATCCTTTACATTAACTCTTAATTTTTCTTCATAAGTTTGCAGTTTAATCTCTATTTTTATTAATCTGGTTATATATTTTGTTATGTCCTCTGGCAAATACATATAATTTTTTAATTCTTCCACATTCTCTAAATGTATTTTCATTTTCTTTCCTCTGTTTCTTCCTCTTTTTTCAATTTTTCTATTTCTGAAGCCATTACAGTAAGTGCCTTATCAAAATATTCTGTTGGTGATTTTGTTTCCTGAACTGAAATTCTTTTTATTTCTTCAAATTTCTCCGCCAATCTTTCCAACATCTCCCTCAAAGCCATATTTGTATATGTTTGACTTGCTATTGTGGTTCTTGCTTTAATTGCTTCATAATCAGCCCTTCCCGCCTCGTCCAATAATTTCTCAAATAATGCATTTTTTATTTCTCCTCTCTTTACCAATGATTTTGCCAAACTTCTTATTTCTGCTAAATCCTGACATACTGCATCATATTTTTCTTGTAAATCTTCGTATTTTGTTCTTGTTTTAACCATCTGCTCATATACAGATAAAAGTATTTTAACTTTTTCCTTATCGCTTGCTTTATTAAATACCTCTAATCTTGCCTTTATTACCTGCTTATCCTTCTTTTTAAATGATTCAAGAGATATGTCTGGTCTGTATATTACAAATGGAGGTGTTGGTTTGCCGTCTAATCTTATATCCAAACCCATTACACCCATATCTAATAAATGGGCTCTTATTGGCGTAAATCCTTCCAAACTATCCAAATAACAAATAGGTGGCGATATTCTTGCTTCTTTTGATTTGGGTGTTTGAGATAATAAAAAATATAAAATCCATTCGCCTCCTTCCTCTTTCTCAAATCTTATTCCTGAAAAAAAAGGATAAATTTCGTGATTTACAATTGGTCTTCCATTCTTGTCTTTTCCGATTTCTGTCATATAAAATGGCTTGTTTTCATTAAGGAATGTGGATAAAATTTTCAATTTATATGGTTTTTTAAAAAACAAATTAAATACTTGGCTTTTTTCAATCCTTTTTTTTGATAATTCTATTTCTAAGCCCTTTTTATACTTTTTTTGCACATCTTCAAATCTGTCTATTTTTGTTTTCAATCTTGACAATAATACGTCTTGAATTGCTAATCTTTCTTCTAATTTTCCCATTTCTCTTGAGAATTCTTTGGCAAGAGTGGGGTCTCTCTCCAAATATTTTTTTACTTTTTCTAAAATCTCATCCCTTATAGGAATTCTTCTAGGAAATATATTTACCATATTATTCTTCTTCTTTAATTTTTTCGGGTGCTAAAGCCCCTCTCGCTTGTCTAACATCTTTTATCAAATATTCTTTCTTCTTTTTTATTGGCTTTTTTCCTGTGAAAAAGTAAATTAATATAAAAGCAATTACACCTGCAATAACCCACCAATAATCATATATTACGCCTAACTCTATACCTTTTTTTTCTACTGTAATTGAACCCATTAGTTGATTATCAGCATATATTTTGTAAGTTCCTGGTTTTTCTTCTTTAAAAGCAATTTTATCTCCTCTGCCGTAATCAACTGCTACTTCTTCTGTTCCTTCAACTCTTTTTATTTCAAAACTAACATTTTTGTTAAATTCTATAATCTCCTGCTCACCGCTTTCTAACAATGGTTTTGGTAATATAATTTCTAATTTTAATTGCACGGTTATTGATTTGCTTTGTTCTTTGTATCCAGGAGCACTTGCTTTTATATTATGCGTTCCTTTTGGCAGAGAAACAGAAATTTGAGAATTATCGTAAGTCGTATTATCAACCATTATAGTTGCACCTTCTATTAATTTTCCTCCAGGTGTTTGGTAAATTATTGTAATTGTATCTGCTGTGGTCGGATTGTCTGGAGTTATTACCAATTCTGAATTTAATTCTTCCAATTCTATAATTTTTTCAACTTTGTTATAACCTTCTGCTTCTGCTGTAATTGTATATGCTCCTGGTTCTAATTTAAATGGTATTGTATATTTAAATTCTTTTATTTTATTTCCATAATTGTCATTTTGAACAACAGAAATGCTGGCTATAACAGGATTTCCTCTATTATCTACTGTTGAAATATACAAAACATCTCCAACTTTGTAATTATCTTTTGGATATGTAATTATATTCAAAGTTTTGTTTTCTGTTGGAGTGGGGGCACTTAATATTGTTAATTGAATTGGAATCTGTATTACTTCTCCTGGGGCATATTGCAATAAAACTTTGTTGGTATAAGTTCCTGGTTCTACTTTTCCAATAAGTCCTAATGTCATTGTTCTCTTTTCTCCTGGTTTTAATACTCCCGCACTAAATTCCTTTAAATATGCTGGACAGGTTGTTCCATCGGCTAATGTAATTCCTCCTGAAATGGTTGCGGTTAAGTCCAAATCTTTATCACCCACATTCTGAACTTGTATGACCTCGTCTCTTGTAGTTCCTTGAACTAATGAAGTTGTTATTCCCGCTGGAAATACAGATATTTGAGCATTTTTTTCTTCTTCTTCTTTTGGTTTTTCTACAGAAACAATAACAGGAATATCTATGCTTTCAGAACCTCTGCTTACGGTTATTTTTGAATTTATCAATCTTTCTTCTGTTGAAGATATTATAATTGTTACGGGAGCAGATTCACCAGCCATTATGTCCACATGCTCCATAGTTACTTCAATATAATCCGATTGAACTTCCAGATTTACCGTAATATTGGTGTCATTCAATAAATTGGTTATAGTTATTGTTTTTGTCAAATGCGTTCTTTCTGAAAGATTTATTGTATCTACTATGTAATTAGGGCTTACAGAAAAGGAACTTGCAAAAACAGGACTTACTGCAAACAATACTAAAACCAAAAACAATTTATTTCGTAACATTCTTAACCACCCCATAATCTAATAATCTTGTAATGATATAGGTTGTGTTGTTTATATTTATAAAATCTTTGTGTTTGCATAAACAAATATAATCTCCATAACTTAAAGAATACACCACTTTGCCATATCCTTCTCCAACTAAATTGCAAAATTTTTCGCATTTATCAATAGTCGTCTGAACCAAGTTTTTTTCTTTTTTCTCCATAATATTATAATTATAATAATTAATATAAATATATAAAATACTTATAATAAAAGTTACTAAAATGATTAATGAGATTGCCAAGATTTTTTTTCTTGATAGCATAAATATAATAAAAAAATATTTTAATAATATAAATAAATATAATATTTGCTATAAAAAATTATGAGAAGGAAGGCTATTTATGTTGATGAAGATGTTCACAGAAAGTTATTTTTATTAAAATTAGAGAAGAAAAAGAGAAACATTAATGAAGTAATTTCCGATATTATAAATCAAGCCTAAACTTTTGTCACAATCATAATTATAACACCAGAAATAACCAAAACTATTAATCCTTTAACTATTCTTTCTCCTCCGCAATCTTCAGGACAATTGAGCCAATTCTCTCCTGGTTCACAGACACCATTTCCGCAAACAGAGGTTGTAGGAGGCGGAGGAACTCCTTTATAAACTGAAATATCAACGGGAATATATCTTAAATAAATTGCTCCCATATGAGTAACCTTTATAGATATTTTTCCTGAAACTCTCTTTATTAAAGTTGTTATCTGCTGTGCCAAATCTGTGTCATTTATATAAAAAGTTATATTTATTATTGTTGTATTTTTCAATTCTATGTTCTCAAATTTTTTCGGAGAAACAATATAAGGTATTAGTTCGTCTGAATAATCAAATTTCGCCGTTGTTGTTGGTCCAGACCAAGTAATGTTTAATTCGACTGTATAATTTCCTGGTTGTGTTATGTTTAAATAGATTGTCTCTGGCTTTACTTTTAGATATTCTGTAATTGTTGGTGCTCCTCCTCCCCCTCCTGTAGGTAATTGTCCCGCTGTCCAATAGGTTATTTTAATTTCGTGGTTTCCTGGCTCTAAACTTGACGAGCCGAAAGTTGTTGGAATTTTGAAAATTACAGAAGTATTTGTATCTTGGACGGAAAATCCACTTGTTCTGTCATCAACGAGATAAGTTTTTGATACCCCTCCTTCGTAATCTAGTAATCTTGATTTTGGAATATAATACCATATTTCTTTTTCAGAAACTGCAGAATCATAAACTTTTATTGTTCCTGCATAGATGTTTTTCTCTCCTCCTCCTTCTTGAGTTTTTGTGAATGTATATCCTGTTTCTAATGCTGGCTTACCTGTTATATTTACTGTTAGATTATATGTTTTTCCAGAATTTAAATTTATAGAAAATATATATGGACTTGTATTTGTTGCCCAATCTGGCAAAGTTGTTTGAACCAATATATCAGAATAGTTTATAGTATCCGTATTTGAACCATTAACAAAATAATAAGCATTAACATTACTATCAACAATCACGGTGTCGTTGTAAATTGTGTTGTTTGATTGTTGCTTTGTTATTACATTGGTTTTGTTGCATATTGTTGCATTCTCTATGAATTGATTTGCCGAAATATTAATTATTTGTTTTGTGCAAGTCCAACCTTCTCTGTCTATGTTTTGTATGTTTGTGAAGTTAATATCTATTGTGTTGTTTATGTCTCTTTTAATCCAAGCATTTCCTCCTGCTTCTGTTGTATTGGCAGTATATTGTTCAAAATCGGTTTCAGAGAGCCAATCTCCATAGCCATAAGCATATTCGGTATCATTATAAGAATTTGCTAAAACATTTACTGTTCCTGTAGATGTTGTTAGAGTTTCTCCTGAGATAGGAGTGAAAGTCCAGTTTACATTTGTGAAATCTACGTCTATTGAGTTTGAAACATTTAGTCTGTGTTTTAGATATTGTTTTGATAAGTTTGAAGTTTTTGAAGTATCTTGTTTGTTCAACCAATTTTCATTTAACCAATCATTACTCCATTCTACATAACTGCAATTTGTTATTTGATTATCTCCTGCAGATAAATTCGCAATTAAAGTATTTTCGCACATAGAACTTATATTTATATTAGTGAAATTAATTGCTGAATTTGTTATATTTAAATATGTCTGATTTATTAAGTATTGTTTGGATAAATTTGAAGTTTTTGAAGTGTTTTGAAAGTAAGTATAGGTGTCCTCTGTTTCAGAAAGCCAGTCTCCGCTCCATTCTGAATATAGATTTGTATTTGAATTGTTACTTAATTCTCCTGTGAAAGTTCCTCCTGTTAGTAGAGTTCCTGAGTATTTGTTATAGTGAGTTATGTTATATGTTAAATTCTTATCTGCATAATTATAAAGAGTATCACTCTTATAAATTCTCTGTTCCGATAAATTATTAGAAAATGAAGTGTTTTGAGAATAAGAGTTATTTGTTAGTGTATAATTCAAAGAATAAGAATTTAAATTAGTTGCAGAGTCATTTACATAAACAGTTCCTGATTGTGATAGTGTATCGCTAATATCTAAAGTAGTTTCGTTATCAGACCAAGAAGAATTAGTTATAGTATTGAATTTTGCTGTATCTATATGTAAATCATAAGCATTTATTTTTAATAATGTAGATATCGTATTTCCTAAATTTGTTATGATTAGTTTTAACCAATTAATTGTTGGAGAGGCTGTATCTATTGTTATTTTTCTCACTTCACTTTGATTAGTAACTCCTTCTGCTGAACAATTAATATACCAATCATAAGTTCCATCTGAAAGAGATTGGTTTGCTATAATAACTGCTGGAGTATTATTTAATAAACTTAAAGAATGCTGAAACAAAGCAGAGTTTCCATTTTCATAAAATTTAGTTCCATCGGATTTAAAACTAAGACCATGTGCACCCGTATTTTGGAGTCCTGCATAATATATATTATCATAAGAACAAGAACTTAAGTTCCAAGGGTCTGAACAAGTATATTGATAAAGTTTATAGCCAGCTGTATATAGTTTAGTTCCGTCAGATTTAATAAATAAAGCCCATAATCTGTCTTCTGCGTCTATATAAATATTATCATAAGAACAAGAACTTAAGTTCCAAGGGTCTGAACAAGTATATTGATAAATACTTGCATAAGGATAAGACGCTTCATAAAATTTAGTTCCATCTGGTTTAAAAAACATACCTTCTATAGAACTACTTCCTTGTGCTGAAATATTTACATTATCATAAGAACAAGAACTTAAGTTCCAAGGGTCTGAACAAGTATATTGATAGAAATGTAATGTATCGTCGGAGCCTATATATAATTTAGTTCCATCAGATTTGAAAAATAATACGTGTGGATTATTACATTCTGTTGTAAAGAGATATATACCATCGTAAGAACAAGAACTTAAGTTCCAAGGGTCTGAACAAGTATATTGATAAACCCTAGCCATTCCACCTTCATAAAGTTTTGTGCCGTTGCTACTAAAAAATATGCCTTGTTTTCCATTATATTGATTTGAAATAGTTACACTATCATAAGTCGCACCTGCAATATGCCAAGGCTCTTTTTTCCCATACCCACTATCATTCAAAAACAACTCACAAGAATAAGAACTCTGGTTTCCAGTTACTGTAAAATTGAAATCGGGAGTATTATTATTAGTAAAGGACCCATTATCTGGAGAATTTAAAGTTATGGAATCTATTGTTGCTCCAAAAACTATTGAAATTAAATAAATAGATAAAATTCCCAATAATATCACTGTAATAATCAATCCAACTTTAAAACTTCCTTTCAAATAATTCTCTCTAAATAACTTTAAATCCATAATATAATTTTAAACATATTAATTAATAAATTTTCTATACTTTCTTGCAACTTTTTCTTTATTCCTAAGTTGGAATATTCTTTAAGGAGTTTTCTTGCTATTTTCTTTTATAAACAGTAAAGAACCATTATTGGAGAATTTAAAGTTATGGAAATCTATCGTTGCTCCAAAAACTATTGTATTAAATAAAACAATTACTCTAAATAGTTGTTTCATAATATTTATTATTACAATTAATAATCCATAAATTATTCATAAAATCGTCCAATTCTTCTTGAGAACTAATATATCCCGTAGGAAATAAAGGTTTTATTTTATTTCCACTTTTAAGAGCAAAAATAGAATGGTCATATTTTCCATTACTTATTAAAATACAACAATCATATCCCTTATTTGCAAGTATAGAACAAGCAAGGCAAGATTTACTTAAACAATCTCCTGTTCCTTTTTCTAAAATTTCTTTAGGAGTAAGAGGTTCTGTCTCGTCTGCATTTTTAAAATCTAAAATCCACTTCTGCACATCATAAACAGTAGTCAAATTCTCTGCTAATTCTTTAATTTCTTCATTTGTATCGAAACAATAACTCATTAAGGGTTCTTGCTCTGTCAAATTGTTTTTTTCAATTAATTCTTGTAAATCATATTCATTATTTTCGAATAAGTAAATTGCATTTATATACTCTATTTTTTCGACGACTATTGGCATTGACAAAATCCCTATTATTAACATTAAGAATATTATGTTTGAGTTTTCCATAAATTATTAAAATATAAAAAATTATTAGCCCATCCCTATCTGGGGCATAAATCATATATTTTTAAAATATCTTTCATCTTTAGATTCTATCAAAAACAAAGAACTCATAAAATCCTCAATATTTACTTTATTAATATATCCTGTTGTCAAAATAGGTCTCCAAGAATTATTATAATATATTAGAGAAATACAATGATTTCTTCCACCGCATACAGAATAACAAGAGATGTTTTTTTCATAGCAAATAGAACAAATTAAAATCGATTTATCACTGCAAACTCCTTTTCCATTTTCTAAAGTTGTTGTCGCTTTTTGACAATGAGTTAATAAATTTCCTAATTGCTTATTATCAAAAGGAAATTCTAAAATCCATTTTTGTATATCATATATTGTAGTTAAATTCTTCGCTAATTCTTTGATTTTTTCATTAGTATCAAAACAATCACTCATTATCGGTTCTTGTTTTGTTAAATTATTTTTTTCAATCAATTCCTGCAAATTATATTTATAATTAAATAAATAAACATCTTTATATATTACATCTTTATATATTACATAACTCTCAATTCTATTAGCAAGTAAAGGTATTAATAAAATTATTCCTACTAACAATAAAAAAGTAAGTATATCATTTATCATAGTTTAAGTTTATAATAAATTAAACTAAACATGATAATCAAAAATGCAATTACTCCCCCTGCAATATACCATAAATTCTCAAAACCAAATATCCCTATACATTCTCCTCCTTCACAACCATACTTACATTTTTCAATAAGTTTTTTTTCTGTTTGTTGAATGCATTTATAATTTTGGCATATGTTTTTAGTTATATTTCTATAAACATTCCTATTATAACAATAATTATCAGATACTGTCGTTTCTCCACAATTACGGTCTTCAAGACATTCAACTCCGCATTTACCTATTACTTTGCCTTTATCTTTCCATTTGTAATTAGAACATTCGTAATAGTTATATCCCTCGCATTTTGTTTTTCCAAGAGAACATTCAACTCCGCATTTACCTATTACTTTGCCTTTATCTTTCCATTTGTAATTAGAACATTCGTAATAGTTATATCCCTCGCATTTTGTATCTCCTGGGGAGCATTCGGATTTTACAACTTTTCTATCTCCCCAAAATCCCCAACCCGTCCATGACCAGCACCACCAACCATTTTCGTAGTCATAATCATAGCAAACAAAGAAATATGAGTTCATTTTTCCAGGAGTATTCTTCAAAGTAATTTCGTGTTCTCCTGCTGGAAAACTTCTATCATAACCTGTGCAATAACCCCGACCGCATTTAATTCTGGGTTTAATATCATTCCAATCATCATCTGGTTCTCCTTCATAAACATACAATCGGTCTCCTTCGCATTTGACATTTATTTTAGCGTAATCAATATACGGATATTTTGTGCAATCCCTTCCATAAATAGTGGATAAGTGAATTACTGCTTTACAATAAGCGGGGGCATAGTCATCTTCAATCCTTTTGTTGTCGTAGATATAATCTTTACAATTAGTTGGTGTTGAGTATAAAATAGAAGGTAATTTAGTCGTATATTCTCCCTGTCTATTCATAGAAAAACCGCCACAATTTTGCGATTGTGATAAGTAAGTATGTCCGCCAGAAGAATAAATAGCAATCCCAATTATTGCTAATATAATTAAAAAGAATTTATATTTCTCAATAAATTCTCTTATTTCCATAATTATATAAAATCTGGATATAAAAAAGAATTATTAAAAACTAAAAAAGAAATAAAAAATAAATTTCATTTATAATAAAGAATACTTAAAATTATTATTAAAAATGCAATTATTCCTCCAATTATATAATAAATATTTATATTTGTAACGCACTTTCCTGTATAGCAAGTTAAACTATCTACTGAGATTGTTTCTGGAGTTCCTGTTTTGCAAATTGGAGGATTTGAAAAGTATCCATAATCTTCACAGGTTTTTTCTGTTGTAATGCATTTTCCTGTATAGCAAGTTAAACTATCTACTGAGATTGTTTCTGGAGTTCCGCTATCGCAAGTAGGTGGGTTTGAAAAGTATCCATAATCTTCACAGGTTTTTTCTTTTTTAGGTGTTGATATTCCTATCCATCCTCCTACAGATGTTACTGTTATATCTTGAGATATCGGTTCGTGATTTGGAACTGAACATTCTAATCTATAATTTCCTGGTTTCAAAATGAACTTTGCTTCCCCATTTTCATCAGTAGTTTCGGTAATTCCATCTATATTGCAAACCGCTCCTTGTATTTTTTTGTCTGTATGCATCTCGCTGACAATCACTACAAACTCTACAGTTTCAACTTTTTTGGGAATACTCCAAGTTATTGTAAATGAGCCCAACTTTACACCATCACTATAATCAAAATCTTTTATATTTAGGTTTGTTATGGATTTTGGGTTTAATGTTATATAAGCATCACCTTTTAAAAAATAATACCTTTTGTTACAACTAGTTCCCCTAACACAGAATGCACTTTCTGGAGATACTTTTACTTTGCAATAGGCTATTCCCTCTCCACTAATAGAATACCATTTAAAGTTAGAAGGGCAAATTCTTTTGTTGTTGGTATCGTAATAGCATCTAATTTTTATATTGCCTGTATATTTGCACGGTTTGTATCCTTCATAGTCATAGTTCTTTAGCAAATCCATATCTTTTGTATCTATTATTGTGTGGTCTCTTTTTTCATTATCTGGTGCGATTTTTGTTTGGAATGTAGATTTAGACAATACATTTCCATACCCCTCTGCCCACCAACTTACATCTATTCTGTCATCCAACACATTTACATAATTGAAATGGTATGAATAAGGATACCATTGGAATAGCGGAAAACTTCCGCCAGAAGAATAAATAGCAATCCCAATTATTGCTAATATAATTAAAAAGAATTTGTATTTCTCAATAAATTCTCTTATTTCCATAATTATATAAAATCTGGATATAAAAAAGAATTATTAAAAACTAAAAAAGAAAAAAATCAATCAGGTAGCACCTCTGGCTGGAAAAGGTCGCAAATATACAAAATTCCCCACGCCGCAACATAACCAATGAAAGCCGCTATCATTACTGAAAAGATTGCAGTAATAAACGGTTCTGCTGGTCCAAAAATAGCCATTGCTGAGGCTGGTATGAAAGCCATTATAGCAAGTATTATCGCAGGAGTTAAACCTCTCAATCCTATTAGTTTCTTTGAAAGTTCTCTATTCTTTTTTACAATCACTTGATACACCAAGTAAAAGCAAACCAGTAGCCCTACTACCGTTGCTAAAGTTCCTACTCCACCAGTTACGCCAAACGTGGCTTGGGACAACAAACTCCCCGCCACCAAACTTCCTACCATATATTAATTACACTTAATTATATTTATTTGTATTATTAAAAAATTATGGTAAAATGTTGAAAACTATTTCGATATATATCGATGAAAAAACCCTAAAAAAAATAGACGGGCTGGTTGAAGAAAAAAGAAATAATGTATTGAATAGTCACTTATCAAAAAGAAAAAGAAGAATGCTTGTTAGAAAATACAACAGAAGTTTTATAATTTCAGAATTAATTAAAAATGTTCTTGTATATGCTGGATTTATAGGCATATATAAAAATAATTCCAATTCTAATAAAAAAGTAATATGTATCTGTTTAGAAGATGATATATATTACCAAATTGAAAAATTGTGTAAGATTTATAATTGCAGTAAAAATGTAGTAATATCTGATTTGATTAGGAAAGGATTAATATGGAAGAAATCGGTAAATTGGTAGTGGCTATAATTCCCGATGGAAATAGAAGATATGCTGAAAAGAACAATATTTCATTTAAAGAAGCATATAATATAAGTGCTAACTCAATATATAATTTAATAAATTGGGCTAAAAAAAATAATATTGGTTGTTTGATTGTTTGGGCTTTATCAACAGATAATTTTAAAAAAAGAAGTTTGGAGGAGAAAAGAACATTATTTAATATTTTTTTAAAAAAAGCAAAAAGACATTTAAAGAAAAAATTAGAGGGTGTGAATTTGTATTTTGTGGGTCAAATATACAAATTGCCTGACAATATTAAAAGAGTAATTGAAAATTTAGAATCAGAATATAATGATGTTATAAAACCTCTAAAAGTGTATATCTTAATGAATTATTCAGGAGAAGTTGAACTGTTTAGTGCTTTTAACAATAGAAAAAACAAAACAAAATCTTTGAAAGATTGTTTATGGTTAAAAGAAGATATTGATTTAATAATTAGAACGGGCGGAGAAAGAAGATTATCTAATTTTGCAATATATCAATCAAGATATGCGGAATTGTATTTTATAGATAAGTTGTTTCCAGAAGTTACAATTAAAGATTTGAATTTGGCTTTAGAATATTTTTACAAAGTTGATAGAAGATTTGGAAAGTAGCACAAAGTATTCATTTTAAATACTTTTGTATCTAAAAGTAATACTATGTATTAAAGATATTTCTTCCACTTTTCTTCAATAACTTCTTGTATCACTAATTTGAAACAATAACCAAATATTAGCAAATAAATAATCCAACCTAACAAAGGATTAAATCCTTTCGCTATCACTTGAGCCATATCAGAGCCAGGCATAAAAGGTGCTAAACTTGGCAATACAGAATAGAAAAAACTAACTATTCCAGCAACTCTTATTATACTATCCTTTTCAAAGAAATAACACCACAAACCGTATAAAAAAGCCCCTATTGGTCCAGCAAGAGCGATTAAATAAAATTGCATCATTGTTGTTTCTCCTATTGATGACATTCCTGTAAACATCATTAATTGCGAAATTCCTGCCTCAACTCCCAACAATCTTGCAACAATTACGTGAAAACTTTCGTGGACAAGGAGAGATAAATTTACTGCCATAAAACCTATAATTAAAGAGAACAACAATTGCGGTATTGTTGTTCTTTTTCTTAAATCTCTCACTATTTTTGTTAATATCCCCTCTGTTTCTATTTCAATCATTTTTCAAATCTTTTATGAATTTTTTGAGCAATATACCATACTATTGTTGCAAAAAAGGTAAATTCAAGAAGAGTGTTAATTACCCAATCTATCCCGTTTTTATGCCATAATATAAAAAATGCTATCAAACCTATCATTAAAAACACTTCATCATCTCTTATAGATAGTCGTCTCATAATTTATAGTAAAGAATACTTAAAATTATTATTAAAAATGCAATTATTCCTCCAATTATATAATAAATATTTATATTTGTAATGCATTTTCCTGTATAGCAAGTTAAACTATCTACTGAGATTGTTTCTGGAGTTCCGCTATCGCAAGTAGGTGGGTTTGAAAAGTATCCATAATCTTCACAGGTTTTTTCTGTTTCTGTCAATTCGCATTTATAATTACTGCAAGTATATCTGCTTGGACAATCACTATTTTCTAAGCATTCAACTCCGCATTTACCTATTACTTTGCCTTTATCTTTCCATTTGTAATTAGAACATTCGTAATAGTTATATCCCTCGCATTTTGTTTTTCCAAGAGAACATTCAACTCCGCACTTTCCAATAACTATTCCTTTATAATCCCATTCTCCGTCTTCACAGACATAATAATAATATCCTTCGCATTTTGTTTCTCCAGAATAACACTCACCTTCAAATTCGCATTTATAATTACTGCAAGTATATCTGCTTGGACAATCAGAATTTGTTGTGCATTCAACTCCGCATTTGCCTATTTTAATTTTTCCACTACTCCATTCTAAACAAGGGTCGCTATCATAATTTCCACAAGTATAATATTTATAACCCACGCATTTTGTATCTCCAGGGGAGCATTCATCTGTGCAAACAGGTTTTGTTTCAACTGTAAAATCATGATGTATTTTTAGTGTGTGTGTTGGACTCTGAATTTCAATAATAACCGTATATTCTCCATCATCTATTGTTTGAGGAGTGGATTGGGGAGTAGAAATAGCATCATATTTTAGTTTAATATCTGGAGTCAATCTAATTCCACACCACTCATTAGACCATTCTGTATTTTTTGGATAGTTAGATACAACCACTCCTCCTTTTTTTAAAATATATTTCCATTTACATACAGACTTCTGATAACATCTATTATTCCTATCAATATTTATTAAATCAGGACAATAATTTGTAAGTATATTATAATAAGTAGAACCTTCGTCTGCATAAAAATAATACTTAATACTATTAGAATATACTACGTCTGGGTTATAATAAAGTTTGTGGTCTTTTACATAGAATATTTCATATAAAGTTTCATAAGTCGTTCCTTCTTGAAACATAAAACCTGAAGTCTGTTTCATTTCAAAAACTCCCCTTTGGTAAAGACAAATACTTATTATTGCTAATATAATTAAAAAGAATTTGTATTTCTCAATAAATTCTCTTATTTCCATAATTATATAAAATCTGGATATAAAAAAGAATTATTAAAAATTTTTCTTTGAACGGTGTTCAAAATATTTAAATTTTTTATTATATTATGGGTAAGTCCAAGTTGGCTTTTTATACCTTGAGGTGTAACTCTCTCTATAGCCGACTTGGGTCCAAATTATAGTTTTTTACTAATTATTTTGAAAATAAGCCAAATTATTATTAAAACTCCTATTCCAAAGCCAGCAAACATAAACACTCCCAACAAAAATTTGCTCGATTTACACATAAATTCATTAAATTTGCAGATTAAGTCCCAAGATTTGCAATGATAATTACATTCATCTTCTTCTCCTCCCCCTTCTTCTTCTTTGCAGTGATGCAATCCCTTATCGTCAACATAGTAGGTTTCTCCTCTATCGCAACATTTAACTAATATAGTATATTCCTGCGTTTCTTGGTCGCATTTATAGAAACACCATCTTCCATTGATGAATTTCGCAACTTCTGGAACATCGCATTTCGGTCTTGGATTTATGAAATGAGTGGCTGTATCAGAATCCGATAATCTTGAAATTAAATCCGTTACTGTAACGGTGCAGGTCTCCATTTCTTTTTTTGTTATACTTGGTGCAGACAATATAATTTCTTTGGTTTTTATTTCTCCAGGAGATATTCCTCTTATATAAGTTGTTCTTTCAGCAGGTGTGGATTTGTCGCAAGAAACCTGAACCTCAAAATCACCAACCCCATTTCCAATATTCTTAACATTTACTTTGGCTTTAACATCTCCTTCTTCCGTAACATCTGGAACATCGAAACTAATTATTTTTGGTTTTCCTTTTGGAACAACTATTTTTACATAATAATCTCCATCTACCCATACATTAAAATCAGGAATATAAATGTTCTCATCCAAATCATATTTAAAAGTTGATGCATAGAAGGTTACTTTGTTTCTATCTATGTTTGTAGAAGTCCATTTAAATAAATTATATGCGGGGTTGTTTATTGTATTTTCTGCATCCTCTTTCCCTATTGAACCTTTTCTGTAACTTAGTAATAAATCCATACCATCATTATTTATTTCTCTAGCCCAATCATAGAAGGAGTCATCTTTAATAATATAATAATTATTGCTATTGCCATATCTTGTAACCATGTTGCCAGAATATTCAGGAGGGTGCGAGCCCGTAGCAAAACTTCCGCCCCATCTTATTAATATTTTGTCGTCTATTTTTTTACTAATACCTTCTTTTGTGTTATGGTTATTATCTATAACAAATGTTTCTGCAGATTTTCCTTCTGGCTTAAAACTCCAGGTAACTGAAAATATTTCTGTTTTTTTAGTAATGTCATAAACTGTTCCTATGTTAGACTTTTTTCCAAAACAACAAACTTTTATAACAATACCAAACATATTTTTTGATATGATATAATAAGGTATTCCATCTTGGTCTAAATCATAACAATTTGTATTCACAAAATCAGATATTTCCTCGTCTGATAATCCCCACCAACTTGTTTTTTCCCTTATCTCTACTTCAGGAATGTCTCTCGAATACACAAAATCATACAAGGTATATTCATCTGCAGAAGATATTTTTAGTGTAAATCCTCTTTCTGCATCATATCCTGTTTCTTTTTTTAAATCTGAAGTAGTTTTGCTTGCAGTTACATAATCAGAATACATAGAACTCCATTCTATTAGCCAATTTTTTCCTTTATCATCGAATACGGTATCATCAACTACGGAAATACTTTTTATATCTGCAAAGACAGTCGGTAAACTCAATAAAATTATTAATACCAAGACAAAAATTCTATTTTTTTCCATATTCTATATAACCTTTCATATAACATTTATTATTTTCGCAAAATACACTTTCTTCAATCTGCTTGTCTGTATAACCTCTAACTTTTAAAAATGTTTTGCACTCGTTAAAATAATGGCAAGGAAGTTCTATATTTGTAGTTATAGTATTTTGAAATAAAGGATATTTTTCATTAGAAGATAAAATAAATACAACCCCTATTATTGCTAATATAATTAAAAAGAATTTGTATTTCTCAATAAATTCTCTTATTTCCATAATTATATAAAATCTGGATATAAAAAAGAATTATTAAAAAAATTAAAAGAAAAACAAAAAAAATTAACTAACAGTTTCTATCGTTATGCATTCTGGAGATGCTTTCTTGCCTTTTGTGGTTTTATCTCTCCCATCACCAAGTTCACTTCCGCCCAAGTCATCAAGGCATATCTTTAATTTATCACCGCTTACCATTGTATCTGCATCCCAACTAAACTTTAACCTGTAAGTTCCTGAATTTGCTACCGTCATCCAATATGCTCCGTCTTTATAACTTACTTCTCCTGTCAAAGGAATTGGTGCTGAATCTACATAGGAAACCAAGTTTCCACCAGGTATTCCGAAACTGCTACCTGTTCTCTTTGTTAAGTAAATAGAAGTTATTGCTCCTGATGGCATGTCATAACCGCTTGGATAATACATTTCTATTACTGGGTTCTCCAATGCTTTGCCCGTATCTGCTTCCTCAACTGTTAAATCTATGTATGCATATTGAGGTCCCGATTTACCAGTTACATTAAGAGTTAAAGTATTTGTTGAATGAGCAGTTGAATCCCAACCGCTGTTTGTTGCTCCTGACGGGAATATGTCACTAAAACTGCCGACCTGATATACATATATTTTCTGAGGGAATGTGTATGTCAAGGATTTTCCAGCAGGGTTTATTGGAACTGCTAATCTTGTTAAATAGTCATATACATTTGAATCACCTCTTACGCTGTATATGTAAGGTGTTTTTGCTAAAATAGTTCCTGACGAGAAAGTTGCTTTTCCATTTGCGTCAGTTGATGTATCTTCGTCTATAGGTGCTCTCATAGGGTCGCTTGCAACTTCTTGGTCTGTCTTGCCTGCAACAGGTTCTAATACTTCCACTTCTACATTGGCAACTCCGCTTTTAACATTTAAAGCATCCATTACATATAAATTCACTGTGTCTATTGGGTATAATTCTTCGGTTGTTTGTGTCTGTGTGCCTGTGCCTGCAGTTGTAGTTGTAGTAGTTGGTTCTTGATAACTTGTTTGAGTTACTGACGACTGGCTAAAAAAGTTTTGTAGTGTTTCTGGAGAGTAAAGGTATAAAAAACCACCAACCAGCACTGCTAACAACAGAACTGTTCCCAAGTTTAGTTCAAGTCCTTTCATAAATTTAAATACTTATTATATATTTATAAGAATGTATTATTTTTTTGAAAAATGTATTATTTATGTTAAAGAAGATTAGAAAAACAGGAAATTCTCTCTATGTCCCTCTTACAAAAGAATTTAAAAAAATAAAGTTGAAAAATGGAGATTATATATTTGTAGAGCAAAAAGATTTTGTAATTGTATTAACAATTAAAGAAAACAAAGGAACATATTTAGTTCCTGTAGATTCAAGATTGTATGATGAACTTAAATTACTTACAAAGGATTATGGAGATTTTAATGAATATATAGAAAATATGTTTAAAAAAGAAATTAAAAAATTTAAAAATATTCTGACAAGACCAATTAAAATTAAACTCTAATAAATTTAAAGAAAACAAGTATGCAAGCCAATATTAGCAATAATAGTATAAATTTATAGATATTTCCAGCAAGCAGAACAGGTATTTGGAAAAATGTAGAGGATAGTTTGGAAGTTATTGTTAAATCTCTATCAAGATATATTTCTGCGGTTTTCTTGAAATAGTTTTCTGCTGTGAAGATAAATTTGTATTTTCCTTCTGATAGTTGCATTGTATCTTTATCGTGTATTATGCCTGAAAATATTGTGTTGTTGTTTCTTAAGATTGTTAAATATTGTTTTTCTGGAGTTAGATTAAATGTTGTTGTTAATATTTTAGGAGTATATCCTCTCGGAGAATAGGATATAGTTACGAAGTTTGTGTTGTATATTGAAGGTTCTGAAGTGGAATAGGAAACATTTAACTCTAAAGTTGCTATTCCCGTATCTGCTGTTATTGGCAAAGGAATTGTTTTGATTAGTTGTTTGTCCTCATATCTGTTTAAAGTTAAGGTAGAGGTTTCTGTATAATAAGTGCTGTTTGCTGAGTATATTCTGTAGGTATAAGTTATTGTTCTTCCCTCTCCAAGATTCTTTATTCTTAATTTTACTGGTAAATCTTCTCCCTGTTGGACTTCTGTTTTTAGAGGTGTTATTGAAACATCTAAAGGTCCCGCTGGAAGAACTTTGAATGAAGTTAATCTGGTGGTATAATAACTACCGCTTGTTGCATTTATAACTATTGGATATACTCCGTAATCTGCTAAAGAGGATATGTTGTAGTTTATGTAATAAATGCCTTGTGAAATTTTATTGGCTGTTGTTCTTTCTGCTATATTGCTCATATTAGGGTTATAAATTGTAATTTTTATTGAATCGTAATCTACTGGTTCTCCGTTTGTTTTAGATACTATTGTAAATGGGATTTTTGCCGTAGTTCCTGGATAGTATAGATAATCTCCTGTTGTATAAATCTCTATACCAACTCCTCCTTCAATATATGCTGAAGATACTCTAAATGTGTTTATCGCTGTAGAATTTCCTGCAGTAACTTCCACTAAATAATCTCCTTTTGTATTTGGTGCTGTTAGGGTGTAGTAAAATATGTTATTTTCAAAATAATTCATAGTATCTTCTATTAATTCGGTCATATTTGGGTAATAAATTGTTATGGGTGGACTTCTGGTTAGTTCTGGTATCATAGCATATATATAGACCTTGTCTCCTGGAGCATATTCTTGAGTATATACGGTTATATTATATTCTCCTACAATCACTATTATTGCCTTTGTAGATTTTAGTGAAAGTTCTATGTCTGTATAAGATTCTCTTTCATATTCCGCTTCTCTACTTATACTTGTAGTAATTTGTTCTTCCAAATGTGGTTGTCTAAATAAGTTAAATATTCTTTTTAATATTGTTTGTATATTTGCAGTTTCGGAAATTTCTCTATTAAGTTCAAAAATCTCAGGAACATTTATTTCAAGTGTTAGTGTATGGTAAATTGTCTTTACAAATTCTCTTGCTCTTGTTGTGAAAAACGTTAAAGTTAAGGTATTTTGTGATGACCTTTGTATATTCAACATTCTATCCGTTGTCGTGCTTAAAGTTATTGTCTGATAAACATCTTGATAGCCCTTAACAAGTTTTTGATAGGTTGTTGTTGTCCAAAAAGATGTAATAGATTGTGCTATTGCTCTGTTTAAAGAAACTGCTCTTTCTACAATTTCAGATAATGTTATTTCAGTATCTGGATTCTTGACATATATAGATACTTTATTTGTATAATCTGATATTCCCATATTCGCTAATATGGATTTTATTAATATTTCCCTTCGTGTTGCGAGAGTGGATATAGAAAATTCCTCTGAAGTAGATTTCATTAAATTTTGAATTTTCGAATATAAAAATTCAGGAGATATAGATTCTTCTGTTTTTCTGAAAGATGTTGATTTTTTCGAATATAAAAATTCAGGAGATATAGATTCTTCTGTTTTTCTGAAAGATGTTGATTTTTTATCCGTTGATAAATATATAGATAAAGAAGTAGTTAAATTTTTAGTTACAGTAGTTTCTTCACTTCCGAAACTTGAAACTGAAGGTTCTGGGTCGGAGTATTTGCGGACTAAAACCCAATCTAAAGTTAATGTGCTTGCCTGAGAACTATCCCAAACTCCAATTCCTACTTTAAGATTAATTGTAGGAAGATAGTTTGAATTTTCCTGCGTATAAAGCAAATTTCCATCTTGATAATAAAGTGCTTTATCAGACAATCTGCGTATCTCGTATAAGTGATAGACATTACGAAAATCTAACTGTCCGTCAACGTAATGATTTTCGAAAGTGCCCTCTTTATGTGCGTCACAACGGAAGCGGTCAAAATCATCAGGATAATCGACATCTGAATTTACAATTTCAAGGATATTATTACTATTTATTATCCAATCGTTAAGAAAACCAACAAATTCAATATCTTGTTCATCTGCTTTTGCTTTTGATATTACCGCATATCCATAACTCCAATTTAAGATTGAATTAATATAATCATCTTGATTAAGTGAAACTTCCGAATTAGTTACTTCGATAGTGCCAGAACCAGTCCACTTGTTCGAATCTAAACTTGTTCCTTCAAAATCATCAAAGAACTCAAAAGTCGCATCACCATCACTCTCACTTGTTGCCGAGGGATTGCCATAATACATATAAATTGTCGTGTTCGTGTTGTTCGCCAGATAAGTTACATTCACCCAAATCGTTGCCTCTTGCCCCGTTGAATCCCAACTCTCAATCCAAAAATTCAATAAATCATTTGTTGAGTTTGTGAATCTAATATCATCTCCGTTATTGCTCCAATTAAAATTGCTTCCGACATTTGAAGAATTTAAATCGATTCTAACTTGATAATTTGTTAAATCTCCTGCGGTATTTGAGATGTTGATTGGTTGTCTGTAAGTCCACGAAGAATTCCACCAGTCGTCTCCAAATACTATATTTAGAGTCATTAAACAGATAAATAAACATAACAACAAATTAATATTTCTTGCCATAAAAATATTTTATTACAAGATATATAAACAAAAAAATTTCTAAAACAATCGCAGAACACCAAATTTTATTTAATAATCTTATTTCCACTCCATTTACATAAACAGGAAGTTCTAAAAAAAGATATTTGTGGGTTACAGAATAAGAGACAAAATCTTGAACATTAATATTTAAATCGCTAATTTCATTTCCAAAAGAAGAAGAAAAGGTTGTTTGAATAATTGGCAAATTGTAAATTATTAAAGGATATAGAATTATATAAATTAAAAGAAAATAAAAAATTTTCTTCATTTTAATTTATATTCTAAATAAATAAATAGTAATCCCAAGCCAACGCTCACTCCTCCATCTCCAGAAAGCATATAAACTAAAAAACCAAAACCAATTCCTTTTAGAATATTTATTAGCAATTTTTCTATTCTTTCATTTTTTATCATAAAATATATATAAAAATAAAAAAAATAAAATTAACTAATTGATACAGTCCAATTTATTGTGAGTTTGTCTCCACTCTCTAAATTTACATCAGAACTTAAAATATTTGCCGCTACCAAAGAATTTGCTCCGTCAGTAGCATTCCAGTTTAAACCAGCGAGGTGGATTCCCAATTGAGTTCCCGTTGCCTCAAATTGATACCAGCAACTGAAATTTCCTACTCCGTTTATCGCACAAGTTCCCGTGTGTCTATCTAAACTGTTTGTCGTTATTTCATTAGGCAATACTTTCCAACTTGCAGAAGGAGAACTTGTATCGCTGGACAAAGAAATGTGTTTTGCGAAGTCAGTTCCAGCGGTTGCCGAAGATAAATCTAAACCAGATATTACTTCCGCTGTGAAGTTCTTTCCCTGGTCAACCAACAAGTTGTGAGTGCATTCTAGTTTTTCAATGCTTCCGTCTGCTCTTTCTATTGTAGGACATACGGTCGCTATCCAAGTATGTGGTTCTCTTATAGAAAATGTCCAAGTAGGATAATCACTGAGTTTGTTGCCGAAATCTTGCGACATTCCAAAAACCAACATTACTGACAAGACCGTTGCAATTATTCCATACCCAGCATATTTTTTAACCATAAAATATTAAATAAAGTATTTATATAGAAACACCAAAAATAGAAATAAATATTAAAAAAATCATTATAACAATCCACCATTTTATATTTCCTATCAATTTTAAAATTATCCAACCTAAAATTCCAATATATAGTAATTGAACAAAAATAATGGGTATGCTTAATCCAAAGTAATATACAGGTAGTAAAATAATGTGAGATATTCCAGATGCCAATAATTTAATTCCTTTTGTTATTTCATATACAGGATTTACTCCTGTAGCATAGGAAGTTTGATTTATTGTCTGAATAAGTTTGTATTTTAAAATTTGAAGTATATCTGGAAGAACCATAATTATTAATTTTTAATATATAATTCACTCTTTTTTAAGCATTTTATTCAA
>Ga0190305_1000036_pt1 | contig 39328 bp, 45 predicted proteins | sample 48700723_MG_FD_161678 | JGI IMG/M metagenome (GOLD analysis project Ga0190305, IMG submission 161678) | Hydrothermal vent sediment bacterial communities from Southern Trench, Guaymas Basin, Mexico - 4870-07-2-3_MG | ecosystem: Environmental > Aquatic > Marine > Hydrothermal vents > Sediment ... | reverse complement strand
ATTTGGGGGGAAGGGAAAAATTTGCTTCTTCAGTTGGATTTGTTCAATTGGATAAAGTTAGAGATTATGTGAGAAATTAGTCAGCACATCATGGAAACTCCACACTTTAGTGTGGAGAGGATGTCATATTTTCTATTTCTCTAACCAAAAATTTTCTTAATTTCATCAATATTAATATTTTTCAACAATCCTTCTTCTTCAACAATCAAATCTTTAACTAACTTTTTCTTGCTTTTTTGTAAATCTAAAATCTTTTCTTCAATACTATCCTCAGTAATCATCTTATACACAAAAACTTTCTTTTTCTGCCCTATTCTATGTGCTCTGTCCATTGCTTGCATCTCTACAGCTGGATTCCACCAAGGATCAACGATAAAAACATAATCAGCACTTGTCAAATTAAGACCCAGCCCTCCCGCTTTGATACTAATCAAAAAAGCTTCAGCCTCTTCGCTATTTTGAAATTTAGAAACAATTTTTTCTCTATTTTTCGTTTTCCCATCCAAATAAGAATAATTAATTCCTTTTTTTTCAAATTCTTCTTGAATAATAGTTAACATTTTAACAAATGAAGAAAACACTAAAACTTTATGTCCCTCAGAAACAACTTTTTCAATTTCCATCATCAACAAATCAAATTTGGAGCTTGAACCAATATATTCAGAATCAATCATTTTAGGATGTAAACAAATTTGCCTTAATTTCATCAAGCCTTCCAAAATTTTCATCTTTGACTTGCCCACACTTTTTTCTTTAATAATTTGTTTAATTTCATTTTTATAATATTCTTTCCAACTTTCATAAATATTTTTTTCTTCTTTGGAAAAAGAACTTCTAAGAATTATTTCAGTTTTATCTGGCAATTCATCAGAAATAATTTTCTTGGTTCTTCTAAGTAAAAAAGGACCAATCAATTTTTTCAACGAATCACTTGCAACTTTATTATGTTCTTTTTCAATTGGAACTACAAAATTTTCTTTAAAAAATTCATAACCACCCAAATAACCTGGATTTAAAAAATGAAATAGGCTCCAAAGATCAGTTAAATTATTTTGTATGGGTGTCCCAGAAAGAACAAGCTTATTTTTACCTTTCAAAGAAAATACAGTTTTAGCACTAATTGAAAAAGGATTTTTAATAACCTGTCCTTCATCCAGAACAATATATTCAAATTCAAAATTAGTTAACATTTTCAAATCATTCCTTAGAACACCATAAGTTGTAATAATCAAATTTTTTTCATTTAACATTTTCTTAAGTTTAGAATCTGAAGAAATTCTCTTTGAACCATGATGAATATAAACATCTAAATCAGGAGTAAATTTTTTAATTTCGTTTTTCCAATTAAAAATTAAGGAAGTGGGAACAACAACTAAAAAAGGTTTTTTTATTTTTTCATCTTTTATTTTTTGGAGCAAACTCAAAGTTTGTAAAGTTTTTCCAAGACCCATGTCATCAGCTAAAATACCATTAACTCCAAAATCTCTTAAGAAACAAAGCCAATCAAAACCACTTTTTTGATAATCTCTTAATTGAGCTTTAATCTTTTTTGGTAGAACATATGGTTTAATTTTATCAAAATTTTTGAAATTAGAAATAATTTTACTGACTCCTTTATCCATAGATGTATTGGCAGAAAGTTCCATTAAATTATCCAAAATTGATACATGATATTTTGAGAGCCTATAATCTTCTTCAGTTAAATCAAAAAATCCTGAATAGTTTTTCAAATTTTTAATCCATTCTTTCGGAATAATTGCTTCTTTACCGTCAGATAACTTAACAAATCTTTTGTTTTTAAAAATGGATTCTAAAACTTCTTTAATATCAACAATATCTTTACCAAATTTAACTTCACCTTTTATTTCAAACCAATCAGCATTTTTAGAAACGTTCATATCCATTTTTGGCTTATTTTTTACAATCTTGAAATTAAATAAATTTTCTTCACCTAAAACCAAAATACCCTTTTTAATAATTTTAGGAATTTCATTTGCAACAAAATCAATCAAATCACCTTCGATAATAAATTCATCAGATTTTTCATCAGTTACAATACACATTCCATTTAAATTTTCAACGATCTCATCTTCATATTCTCTATCTCTTGCGATATCAAATAAAATATCATTTTCAAGAAGAACTATATCTTTATTAGAAGAAAAATAGTCAATTTCTTTACCAGAATAATTAAATTTTAATTTAACTTTTGCACTTGTTCCAAATTTTTCTAAATAAAGTTTTGCTGTTGGAATAACGCTTTTTACTTGTCTCTTTAATGTATTGGAAACATTAAATTTAAAATTATTTAAAATTTTCTGATAATATTTATCAAAAAATTCTTTTAATTCTTTTTCGTTAAGTTCTAGTTTTTTTGGCAATTTGATAATTTTCCTAGCAATATCAAAATTTTCCTGGTTTTTATATTCATAAAAAGTTCTGGAGTCAAAATCAAATACCCATAAACTAGTATTTCCAATTTCAATTAAATCCATTTTCAAAAGGCTTGTTTTTTTATTTCCAGAAATAAAAAAAGGTTCAATTATATAATCATTTTTTTTATTTTTCATAATATTTAATACAATATTAAAAGTTTCTTTAGAAAAAACAGCACCCAAAATAATTTCTTGCTCTTCAAAATATAAATTTTTTAAAACAGGCATCATCAAATCAGTATTAGCATCATAAAATCGACTTTTTGAAAATCCAGAAGAATAACCAATTCCATATGAATCTCCTCCGTTGAGAAAATTAATAACTTTTTCAACATTTTTGCTAATATCCCATTTGAAAGATTTAAAACTAGTGCCTTGAAATTTTACGGGAGCACCATATCGTCCATCTTTTTTAATTGCCCCTCTTTCAATATTCAAAATTTGCCTATCTTTTTCAAAATCTTCAAAATTAAAATAAATCATGTTTCGTCTATCATCATTTATTACATTGGGAAAAAGTTCTTTGAAATATCTTAAATCACTACCAGTTTTCTTTTCAATTATTTTTTCAGAAGAAATTTTTAATTTAGTATTAAAATCATTATCTTTTTCTTTTAACATTTTATACAATAGGATTGCGCCAGCATGAGCACATAATTTAGAATTTCCTCGATGACTACAATTGCAAAAAAATTCTAATTCACCATTAACAACTTCTAAATTAACATCATAACTTTTTTTATTATATTTAATCAAAACATAACTTTTATTTTTACTATTCAAACTTTCCCTAATTATTTCCAAATTTTCATAAATCTTAATTGAATCTACCCAATATTTTTCACAAACAAATTCAAAAAAAATTTCCATTTGGTTTTTATTGAATCCTAATTTCAGTAAATGTGTCGCTGCATTATCAATTTTTAATTTTGCCATTAGATAAGACAAATGATTAAGCTTATAATTCTTTGGGTTGTTATATATTTTAGATGGTTATCTTATTTTTAATAAAGTAATTATCATTACTGCTCCATTTCATTCCCAGCATAAGAACCTGCTCATGCAGGCTGTGGCACAGACATTTTAGGGGTTTAGATTTTTGAGATCTTTTATAGATTTAATGATAGTTATTCTAATTATAACAAGCTAACAATGTTTTCAAAAAAAGCCTCCAATCTTTTATGCACTCAGCGAGACAGACAATTATTATATTAATTACGAACGAAATAAATTAATTTATTTTCCTGTCCAAAAACCCTCAAACCTTAAACTCATCAAACTTTTCTCTTTCATCCAAATCTTTTCCAGCATAAGCTTCCCATAATTTTTTCACCAACTCTCTATCGTCTTCCTTGTCATAAACAATACTTGGTCCAGGAATATCTTCTCTCTTAAATATACTCCAATTTAATTTTTTACTAGTTTTCTCCAAAAAATCATTATCTGCTTGACTTTTTCCAACAAAAATCAATCCTTTATTCTTAAACATTCTACCTTTTTTCAATAAACTAATTTCTTTAATGGAGGGATTCTTATTATATTTAAGTAAAGCGGTTAATTTATTTCCATAAAGAGTTTCGCAAAGTAAACAGCCCCCTGCAGGAGTAGGATAATTAAAACCATATTTTTTAGCAAGTTGCATTTGTCTTTCTCTTTTTCTTCCATAAATTTCAAATAATTTATTTCTATCAACAATCCCTTTTTTTTCATAAATAGTTTCAGGCAATAATTTAGCAGACAAAGGTCTCAAAATTTTTCCAATCATTCCTGCTTTTTCTTCATCCAACAATAAAGCCTTTTTCATTTGACTCATTGGTCTTTGACCCAAAACTTCCCCCGTAACAACAATATCTGCTTTAATTTTTTCAGCCAATTTTTTACTTTGAATAAAAATAAAAATTTTACAATCCTTGCAAGGATTAATTGCAGATCCAACTCCATATTTAGGATTTTTAACTAATTCCATATACTCTTTGAATAATTCACCTTTAGTAGAATCAATAACATGCAAATCAAAATTATTTTTTTTAGCAAAATTTTCAACATCATCAAAACAACCACAACCAAAAGGCAATTTAACAAAACAAAGATGAACATTAAAACCTAACTCTTCCATAAACTTAGCAGTAACTCTAGAATCCAATCCACCTGAAAATAAAACTAATGCTTTTTTCATAATAAAATAGAGAATAAACAATTTTTAAGATTAACTATGAACATATTTTTTGGAGATATATAATTAAAATATAAATCTTTTAAAAAGTTCAAAATTAATAAAATAAATTTTACAAGGTAGTTTGAAAATTTAAAAAATAATTAGTTACAATTTAGTTAATCTAATAATTCAACCAAGAGTTTGTTTTTAGATAATTATTTATTCTGTAAAAGTGAATGAAAATTAAATTTGCGTTTAACAATTTAATTGAATAACATTAAACATATTCTTCCAAACATTTATAAAAAGTTATACATTGTATAACTTATGGAAGCAATCGTAAAAAAATGGGGAAATTCATTAGGAATAATTTTACCAAGAGAAATAGTAAAAGAAAGAAATCTTAAAGAAAATTCAAAAGTAGAAATCTTAATAGCAAAAGAAAAACCAAATCTTAACCAAATCTATGGACTTGTAAAAAAAAGAAAAATGTCTGGACAAAGAATGAAAGATGAGGCAAGAAAAGGATGGAACTAGAATATTTTTTTGATACATATGCTCTATTTGAATTAGTTCATGGAAATAAAAATTATGAACCATATATGAATTCTCCCATAAAAACAACAAGATTAAATTTAATGGAATTACACTATCGATTACTTTCTCTTTATGGAGAAAAAGTTGCAGAAAAATCATTTAATTTTTTTCTACCTTTTACAGAAAATTTTAATGATGAAGATATAAAACAAGCAAATAAGATGAAATTAAAATTCAAAAAACAAAGATTATCTTATGTGGATTGTTTAAGTTACATAATGTCCTTAAGATTAGGATTAAAATTCCTAACTGGAGATAAAGAATTTGAATATTTTGGAGAGGTAGAGTTTGTTAAATAATAATTAAAACAATCTTTAATCTTTCCTAATTTTTTTATAACAAACTTAATCCCTTTTCATGCCATTCAGCAAATAATGTAATTAAGTTAACAGAAATAAAAATAAATTTCACAAAAAACAAATCCTCCAATTCAAACATATCAAATCATCAAACAATATTTGCACGCAGCCGCGACGAATAATTGCATATTAATTCTGAGCAAACAAAGCAAATCGTTCTTATAATAAATCTAATCTCCTTTCATGTTCGTATCACATGCGTAAGTAGGTTCTCGTGCGAGGAGTTTAGCAAGACAGTGGCGAAAAATGTTCTCTAATTATTTCCTAACCAATAATCTTCTTCATCTCATCATTAATAAAATAAGTATGATGTTTTCCAGTATAACTCAAATACAATTTATTTTTAGCTCTACTAATCGCAACATAGAATAATCTTCTCTCTTCTTCTTCTCTATCATATTCATACATTTTTAAATTTTCAATAATCGGATGGTCAGATGATTTACAAGGAAAATTATTTTTAGTACAACCAATAACAAAAACCATTTCAGCTTCCAAACCTTTAATAGAATGAATAGTAGAAAGAGTCACATGACCTTTCTTAATCTCCTCATCTTTTTTATCATCATTTTTTAAAATATGTTTAATTCCTTTCTTCTTCAATAATTCAGCAAAATCACTTAACTGTCTATTTGTTCTAGCCAAAACAAAAATTTCTTCAAAAGGCATATTAATATTCAATAATTTTTCCAAAACAAAATCAAATTCTTCTGATTCACTTGAAAAATTATTTAATTTAATTTCTTTTTCTTTAACGAATTCATGCTCTAAATCGGGCATTTTCATAATTTTAATAGAATGATTCATTAATTCAACAAGATGCTTATTACTTCTATAATTTTTTTTCAAATTAATAATTTCCGCACCAGAATATTTATTTTGAAAATCTAAAATATAATTAACATCAGAACCACGCCAGCCAAAAATAGATTGTCTAGGATCACCTACACAAAATAAATTCTTAGAATTCAATAAATCCAACAATTCAACTTGATTAGAATTAACATCTTGAAATTCATCAACTAAAACATGTTCAAATTCTGGAATATATTTAGAATGCATCTTAAAAAAATTCAAAACATCATTAATTTGATCAGTAAAAGTTCTAAGCCCATTCATAACCATATGTTTATCTAAAAATTTAATAATTTCAAAAATCATTTTTGAATTTGAATAATCTTTTTCAAGATTAAAATCATCAAGAGGTTTTCTAGTAATTTTAAAATATTCAAAAACACTAAAACAATCATTCATAAACATATTTTGTAATTGATAGGAGGTTTTATTCCTTTTTTGATTAAAACTAAAATACTTATCAATAGCTTGTTCAATATTCAATCCCTGATTATCCAATGCACGAAGAATAGCAAACATTCTATCTTGATAGCTAGCAACCCTAACTTTTCTTCCATAAATTCTGCCTCCATTCTTCAATAAAATTTTTTCACAAAAAGAATTAAAAGTTTCAACAACAGCTTTAATTCCTAATTCATTCAATCTTTTTTGCATTTCTTCTCTAGCTTTCCTAGTAAAAGTAATTGCCAAAATTTTCTCTCCTTTAACTTTTTTCATTTTATTCAAAAATTGAATTCTCTTAGTCAAAACAGTAGTCTTTCCAGAACCCGCCCCAGCAATACAAAGAATTTTTTCCTTGGGGGAAACAATTGCTTTTTTTTGTTCCTGATTAAAAGTTTTCAAAAAATCATCAAGTTCCTTAAAAGCATTCATTTCTAAATCGCTAATTGTTGTTTCAATTTCTTTATATTTTTCAGAAACTTTTTTAGAATTTAATGTAGGTTCAATCAATTCATTTTTACCTTTAATACTTATAGATAAAACCTTTGCAAATTTATTAAAAACAGATGCGCCCACCTCAACTAATTCATTAATAATTAAACTTTCAATAATTTCTAAAATTTTTTCTCTTTCTAAAAAATTAAGGTTTCCAAAATTATGCAAATCATATAATTTATTTTTCTCTATAGAAGAATTATCCATTTCTCCCACCAAAAAATCAGCTAACAAATTCCTTCCAACAGGAAAAGGAATCTCATTCAAACTCTTAAGAACAAATAAATAATCATTAGAATCATCTCGTTTATACTCTTGAATAATTGACATAATCAAATAAAGTTTGACTTTACTTAAAAAGAATTGTTACTCCTCAAAATTTCGAATCATTTAAAGGGAGCAAATTTCCAATCACCAACACTAGTTGTTCCATCATTCATAAAATAATATTTTCTATATTTATATCCTTCCGGAGAATATAAAACTAATTTTCCATAAGGTACCGGAATATTTAGAATTTCTTCTAAAAATTTTTTACCAGAAATTATTTGATTTCTTGCTTTTCTTCGTTGAGAAACACTTTGACCTTTTAATTCAATAGGAACCCCATATTCAGAATGGATTACAATTAAATCACAAAGAGTATTATATTCTATTCTTCCTGCTTTTCTTCTCCATAATCCATCTTTTAAAATCCATTCAATATCTTCTTTATTTTCCTCAACAAAGTCTAAATGATAAACTAAGTTTTCCAAATATTGATCATGCGGTTCTTTAATATTTGTTTTAAATTCAGGTTTTTTTACCATCTCAATTAATCTCTTTAGTCAATCTCTCATAATAAGAATCACAAATCAATTCAGGATATGCTTGAATTGAACTACATGATACATTATACCCCATTTCATTTCTTAATTTATTATATTTGCATATTAAAGTATCTATAATGTCATCAACATTCCATTCTAAATTTTTTATTCCAGAATGCATTTTTAACAAATAAACTAATCCAAATATTTTTTCATCAATGCCTTTTTCTAAACTTTTCAATTCTAAAAATTCATTTCCAAAAAGATTAATTTGTTTATTCATTTTTTACTATTTGACCAACATATTATTTCTTGAATGGTTTTTTCGAAAGGTTCTTGATTTTCTTCTAAAATTCTATCTCTATAATATTGATATGTACAAATTTTATAAATGTGTTTTTCACTTTTCGTATCAAATAAAAAATTAACCAATGATTTGATTGTATCTAATCTTTTTTCCATACAAAACAAAACATTTCAAAGTTTATTAATTATTTTGTTCTTTAGAATATACTTTATTTTGAAATTTAATCTTCGGAACTAATAGGTTCCTAAGATATTTAAATCTTGAGAAGTCTATTGTTCGAAGAGATGAAATTGTATTGAAATTCGATAAATCTCCAGCAGTTGTAAAACAATTTTTTTCAAAATATCTTGTATTTTTTGGAAGTGTTAACATCTTCAACGATAATTTTATTATTAAATCACAATCTTGTTAAGAATAATGCACATATATATTATAACGCGAATATGTTGCACGAATATATTTAGGGTTTATAATTAATACAGAATTTTTTCATTTCTTTAATAGAAGAATTAATTGCCAATATTTCATCTGGAAGTTTTTTATAAAATTTGAAATAGTTTTGAATTCCCTGCTCATTAATTATTTTTTTATCAATTTTAAATTCTTTACAATAAACTTGGGCCATTATTTCCAATCTAAATCCAATTTCTTTATTCAAGGTTTTCATCCAATTTTAAGGTGAGAAGACTTTTTAGACTTTAGGATTTTATAAAAAATGAATTAAAATAATTTTTTGGTTTATTTTGGAATGAATAAAAATTATTTTTTATTATCAAATTGAAATGTAAAAGCTCTTTTGAAAAGAGATTAAACCCTACAAACAATAAATGATTTAATCTTTTAAAAAATACAAGTAATGAATCATCTATAAACAATTTTATTAAATGTATCTAATAATGCTAAATGTTTTGCAATTCTTTTTTCCCTTATACTTTCAAAATGGAAAGTATATCTATCAAGATAATAATTTATCTCTTCTTTGGTTGCAGGAGTATTATCATAAAAATATCCTACACTATCTAAAAATAAGATTGGTTCATCTAAATCCAATGCTTTAGTAATTCCTTCTCTTCTACCTTTAGTTGTTGATAATAACATAAAGTTACAAAGAAAACACTATTTAAAAAAATAATGAAAATAAAAATAATAAATTTATTAGCTTATTCAGCCAATTGTAAAACAGCCCACCAAGGTTTTCTTGTTCTCAAAACTTCTCCAGTTTCTGCATCTATTTCAACTTCTGTATCAACATTTATTTTGAAAATTCCAAAAACTTTTGCGTTAGTTCTTGTTTTAACACTATAAGCCATTGTAATTGCATTACCTTTGCCAACTTCTTTTAATTCAATTGCACAATTTTCACAATTATTTAATTGAAGTCTTTCTATAGCTTTTTCGGAAGCTGTATCAGGCATAACTTTAATTTCCGCTTTATTTCCATTAGAAAGTTCTGCATGGATTTTTAATCTATCTTGAACCATTTCCTGAGTTAAATTACAATTTTCACAATTAGCAGCATATTCTCCAACTTGAAGCATAATTTGATTTCCTTCACTTTGAATTTTTATAGCTTGACCTTTTTCATTAAGATATGCCCCACTTTGAATCATTTTTCTCGCACCAATTCCTTCTCCATAAAGAGTTGGAACAGGAGTTCCATTTTGACCTCCAGCAGCAATAATCTCGTCATGCAATGGCCCTTTTTTATCTTTTGTTCCAATATTTACAGCACTAACTAATCCAAAAACTAGAAAAGCAAAAACAAAAAACATCCCTATTTTTTTCATAACAGCACCCTTTTTCATAGAAATACATAGATCTGATTTATTTAAACTTTATTCTTTTAATTCAACATTTATTCCATTTAATTTTTTCTTAATTTCTTCTTTTATTTCTTCTAAATTTTTATCCAATTGATGTACCTTTTTTTCTTTAACATTTTTTCTAGAATCAATATATTCAATTTCAGATTTCATTTTTTTGATATCCCCTTCAATATTTTTATAACCCATATCCTTAATTTCAATATTTTCAATTTCTTTTCTCTTTTCATCAATTTTTTTAATTTCTTTTGAAATTTTTTCATTTAATAACTTGGCACCCTCGATTAAAGTTAAAAATTTATTCTCTTTAGATTTTTTAAGAATTTGTTTAAAATTTTCTTTACATTCCTTGACCAAAGCCATTTCTTTTCCAAAACTATGATAAAAACTAGTCAAAGCCTTAAAGTCAATAATTTCTTTTAATTTATCAATTTCTTTTTCCAATAATTTTTCTTTTTCTTCAAGTTCTTTTTTCTTTTTTTCGTTATGCAAAAACGTTTTAGAATTTTTTAAATCTATAATTTCTGTATCTTTAGTTTTTATATTTTCATTTAAATTACTAATTTTTACTTTATCCTCTTTAATGGCTTTTAAAATTTCAAATTTAGCATTTTTAATATGTTGCATATTTGTATCCATTTCTTCAATAAATTGGATAGTCTGACTATTAACAATCTCGGATTTTTTCTTAATATTATTTTCAATTTCTTTTAGAAACTTTCTCAAAATATCTTTTGTTTCATCCATTTCTTTTCCAACAAGAAAATTAGCTTTAGTGAAATTGGTTTTAGATTTATTTTCAAAATCATTAAAAATAAAATTAAATTTTTTAACAAAATTTTTCCCACTATCAATTTTTTTTAATTGGTTCATAAATTTTTCTAAATAAACGATATAATTTCTCAGATTTTCTTTCACAATATATTTAACTCTATCCTCAACTTTTCTATCACTGATATCAACTTCTTGTAAAACAGAAATTTGATTATTAATATCTGAAACAAAACTATCAATATTTTCTTTAATTTTTATAAAAAAATCATTTTCATATTTTTCAATTTCTTTTTGTTTGTTTTCTAACCAAAAATTAAATTCATTCCAAGAAATTTTTTCATTTTCAATAACTTTTTCCTTCTTTTTTCTAAATAAATCAAAAAAACTCATAAAAAAAATAACAAACAGTTTTTTATAAACTTAATTAAAAAAGAAAAAGGAGAGCACCGAAATTTTTACCAATCACCCCTCTCCAGCCTACCGAAGCAGACACTCAACCGGGCAAGAGAACACAACCGAAGTCGCAAACCCAAGATAAATTGAGTAATTATAACAAATATTTCTCCTTTATATGTGTTGTTGACCCTTTAAAAGTTAAAACAAATACGAACATGTTTGTATATTAAAAATAATTTACAAAACAAGTTAATGCCTGCGGTCGTAACCAAAAGTAATTATAAAATTTTATTTTTCAATTATTAGATTTGTTACACTCACGAAATTTTAATCGCTAAACACAAATTAAAATCTCTCCGCTAAAGAATTTAATTATCTCCAACAAGTTCTAGAATGAATTATTAAATTTTTATAAAGTCTGAGGGTAATCCTGTTGAAAACCTAAACTCAATTAACGCACCCAGCGGGACGGATAATTATAAATAAATAATGAGTGTTAGCGAACAATTATTTAGTTCAGTAAATTTCAATCTTCCTAAAATTCAACTTTTCCTAATTTTAACTAACTCAATCCCTTTGTTAGTAACTTTTTCAACTTCAAAAATTAATTTTCTAAACTTAATCTTTTCACCTTTTTTAGGAATCTTCTCTAATCTATCTTGAATAAATCCCCCAAGAGTATTAGAAGTTTTAGATTCCAACTTAACACCCAAAATTTTATTTAACTCTTCTAAAGGAATTTTAGCTTTAGTTCTAAAAACATTATCACCAATTTTAGTTAAATAAGAACTTCTTCTTCTACTTTTATCAAATACATCACCAACAATTTCCTCCAAAATATCCTCCACACTAACAAGCCCAATAACATCTTCATATTCATTAACAACCAAAGCAACTTTCTCATTTCTCTTATCTAATTCACCCAACAAATCATCCACATCTTTAGATTCTGGAACAAACAAAATTTCTTTTACAAGAAATTTAATTTTTTTGCTTATCTTTTTTTCATAAAGTGCACGCAAAATCTCATCAACATCAATTACTCCAATAACATTGTCTCTTTCTTTCAAATATACTGGATACTTTGAAAAAGGAGATTTAACAATAAATTCAAGAACATCTTTAATATATTTATCCCCATCAATCATTTCAACTTCATCTTCATGAGTCATAACCTCAACAACTTTTGTATCTTTAAAATCCAAAATATTATGCATCATCTCAGCTTCATCTTTTTCTAAAACACCTTCTTTCCTCCCCATAACCAAAAATGACTTTAATTCCTCCTCAGAAACTTCTTTCTCGTTCTTTACTCCAGATAACTTAGTAACAAATCCCGTAATCCTCTCAAAAAACCAAACAATTGGATTTAAAATGTTCATTAAAATTTCTAAAGGCCCTGCAATAAATAAAGAAACTTTTTCCGCATTTTGAGCTGCAAAAGTTTTTGGAGTAATTTCCCCAAATACTAAAATCATAAAAGTCATAACCCCTGTTGCAATCCCAACACCCTTAGAACCAAATAATTCCATAAAAACCACTGTTGCAAAAGCAGCCGCGGCTATATTTACAACATTATTTCCAATTAAAATTGTAATAATCATTTTAGAAGTTTTTTCTTTAACTCTTTTCAAAGCCAAAGCTCCCTTTTTTTTCTGTTCAACTAAAGAATTAACTTTCACTTTACTAATTGCCATCAAAGCTGTTTCAATTCCTGAAAATAATGCTGAAAAAATAATCAAGACAATTAGAATAATAATCTGATTCATAACCATTTTTTAACTTCTGTAAAAAGAAAAATTAATTTAAATAAGTTTGGATAATTTTGTTCCAGAATCAATAATTTTGACATATCTAAAAAACAAATAAAACTTTTTAAACTTAAACAAATTTAACACAATATGGAAAGAACATTAGTAATTTTAAAACCAGATACAATTCAGAGACAAATAGCTGGGGAAATTATTGGTAGATTTGAAAAAGTAGGATTAAAAATTATTGGAATGAAAATGATTCATCCTTCAGAAGAATTTGTAGAAAAACATTATTACGACGTAAAAGAAAGACATGGAGAAAAAGTTCTTAATGGACTAAAACAATTTCTTGGAATGGGGCCAGTAATAGCTTTTGTTTTGGAAGGACCAAATGCCATAGGCCAAACAAGAAAAATGGTCGGAAAAACAGAACCATTCTCTGCAGTTCCTGGAACAATAAGGGGAGATTATTCAAATATGACTTACGCAAGAGCTGATGATATAAACAATTACATAAAATCAGTATATAATTTAGTTCATGCATCAGCAAACAAAAAAGATGCAGAACATGAAATTGGACTTTGGTTTAGCGATTCAGAACTTTGGGAATACAAAACAGTTCATGAATTGTTTATTTAACAAAACATATTCTCAAAGCCAACAATCTTTAAATTCATTTATTACTAAATAATGCTATGAAAAATTTATTATCTCTTTTGGTCGCAATACCATTTATAATTTCTTGTAATTCTACAAAAAAATTATCTTATCAAAAACCACAAATCATTCAGGATACAATTTATATTGAAAAAATAATAGAAAAAATAAATTCATTGGATACAATAATGGGAAAAGACGCATATTCACAATCAAAGAAATTAACCGAACTTGCAACAGAAGAATTTTACAAAGGTAATGAGAACAAAGCAAATAGGTTATATAGAACAAGTTTAAGATTGCTTTCACAATCAAATCTAAAATCTCAAGATTATGAATTTTTATCCTTTAATGATCAACTAAAAAGATTAGAAGCATACAATGAAATAAAAGAAAGAGAAAAAAATGGAATAACTGTTACAGAAGAAGAAATCAACGAAGTTTTACAAAAAGAAAAATTTCCAATAGGGAAAAAATTTGCAAAAAAAGTTGCTTATTGGAAAAAATATTATCAAACAAGAGGAAATAGATGGTTTAAAAAAACATTAAAAAATACCTATCAATATTTTCCATATATAGATTCATTATTACAAGAAAAAGATCTTGATCCTTTCATTAAATGGATGTATCCAATTGAAAGCTCCATGAATCCAAAAATTAAATCAAATGCGGGAGCAACAGGAATTGCCCAATTCATGTCTTGGACAGCAAAACAATATGGGTTAAAAGTTTATGGGAATTGGTGTGATGAAAGGCTTGATCCAATAAAATCTCTAGAAGCATCAATAAATTATATGGGATATCTTAATGATATTTTTAATGATCCAGCAATGGCTATTGCTTCATACAATGCAGGACAAGGGCGAATTATAAGGCAAATTAATAAAATAAATGCATCAAGTTACAAAGAACTATTAGAAAGTGGAATTCTACCAAAAGAAACTGAAAATCATATTCCAAAAATTTATGCATTTATGGAATTAGCAAATGAAATGCAAACAAGCCCTCCAAAAAAAGATACCATACTTGAAAAAATAATGAAAAATGAGTTTGATACAATAGTCATAAGACAACAAACAGATTTGGATGTTATTTCAAAAACTTTAAGTATAACAACAAAAACACTAAGAAAATATAATCCTTCCTACACCGAAGATAAATTAAACCAAATGTGGTCAACTCCTCCAAAATATATGGTAAAAGGAAAATATGAATTTATATTCAGAGTTCCAAAAGAAACTAAAGAAAATTTTTATAAAAAAATATCAAAAGAAAATCCAATGCCAAAACCAAAAAATAAATATTACATGGTAAAAAGAGGAGACACCCTTAGTGGAATAGGAAATAAATTTGGAATTTCATACAAAAAAATAATGCAAAAAAATAAAATAACAAATACTAAAAAATTAAAAATTGGACAGAGATTGATAATTCCAAACTACAAATAATGTCGATTAAATTTTATTCTTTAAATTCCTTTTAATTGGTTTAGAAACATATTCAATATTATTATTTTTTATATAACTCGCTCCAATAAAGTCAAGTCTCCCAACATACAGGCCATATAAAATAGGTTCTCGTGGAAAAATACCCTTAACTTCTATAAAATTTAAAACTACTTTCCCTTTTCTTAAAAATATGTTGCCAAACTTTTTTCAAACTCATATTAAAAACAATCAATCAACCTATTTAAGAATTATTGTCCTTAATCTTTCTTCCCTTGCCTCCCCTCATTTTTGTTTAAATTTTTAGGTTTAGATTAGACATTTTATTTTGCAATGTAGCATTTGCTACGTAAAAAATAAAATAACGACATATAAATTAAAAAGAAAACAAAAACTAGGCTTTATCTCTAATTCCATGCGTAGTAACAAAATAAACTGCCTCTCCATCAGGTAAATTGGGACTATCAATTAATTTAGCAACACGAGAACCTTGCTTAGCTCTTCTCAAATACAATCTAAAAGTAGAAGCATGTCCAACAATATTACCCCCAATAGCTGTAGTAGGATCCCCAAACATTTGAGCAGGATTAGCCATAACCTGATTAGTAACATAAACAGCCAAATTATGAGTCTCAGCCAATTTCATCAAATCATGCAAATACCTATTCAACTTCTGCTGTCTATCAGCTAATTGGCCACGACCAGCAAACTCGGCCCTAAAATGTGCAGTCAAAGAATCAACAATAACAATCTTAATAGGTTCACCAGATTTAATCAAATCTCCAACCTTTTCCAATAATAACATCTGATGATCAGAATTAAAAGCTCTTGCAACCAAAATATTTTTCAAAACCATTTCAGGATTAGCACCAATCCCTTCAGCCATTTGTTTAATTCTTGACGGCCTAAAAGTTCCCTCAGTATCAATATAAACAGATTTTCCTGCTGCACCACCCTGTTCAAGAGGTAATTGCGCATTAATAGCCAAAGCCAAACCTAATTGAGTTTTACCCGAACCAAAAGCACCAAATGCTTCAGTAATGGCTCGAGATTCAATTCCCTTTCCACCCAAAAGTTCATCAAAATTCTTACTCCCAGTAGTAATATGTAAAACATTCGCTCTCTTCCTTGCAAACTCCATACCATCACTAAAACCTAACTGTAACAAATCTCTAGCAGCCTGAATAGCTTTTCTTCCCACAGCAGCACTTACACCAGCAGTATCACTCAAAGCAGCAGGACTCATAACAGCCAAACTCATCATATCAAAAATTCCAGCACTTTCCAACTTAGCAACAGCAGCAGGTCCAATCCCTGGTAAATCTTCAAAGATCGGTTCTTTTTCTTCTTTAACCTTTTTAACAGTTTTTTTCTTCGTCACCTTTCCTTCCCCAGAAATTGCATCTTTAATATTCTCCGTATCTTTTTTTATTACCATACATAAGAAGAAAATGATTTCTATTTATAAGGTTTATATCAATGTAAGATATACTTTTTAAAAAATAATGATCGAAGAGAAATAGACTTGTAATAAATTTTCCAACCCAAATTTTAATTCCACCTTAATTTCCCCAAAAATTTATATAAATAAATTTCTTCTCAATTACCAAAAATCCTCCAACCTTCCATATCCTCTCCAAAGTGATAATTTAAAATTTATAAACGAGCACAGCAAATTAAATTTTTTCTTTCTAAAATAAAATCAAACTAAACAATTTTTCAAGCCTACTCTAAAGCAGCGATCTCTTTGTCCAAATCCATCTCTTCCACAGAATCAACAATCAATTCTGGATTGTTAAAATAAGAATTCATTCGAACATTTCCCCCAAAAATCATTTCCTTCCCCAAAATATTTTGTTTTTGTTGAGCTATAAGTTCAGCATTATCCTGTTCAGTTAAACCCAACTTTTGAACCATGTTGTGAAATAAAACGGCTCGAGTATTTTCAGTACCATCATCAAGAACAATATTCAAAATTGCCCTTTTTTCAGTTGGAACGCCCTTAGCTAATTCTTCTTCTGTTATTTTTCTTCCAGTTTCAACATTAGCCTCATAAAATCTAGGATCAAAACTCTGCACAATAAAAGCACGAGTGGTGATTTTATCTCCAACATTAAATTCCTTAATTGCTTTTTCTTTTACAGGTTTTTCAGTCTGAACATTCTCAAAAGTTTCCTTACTAACTTTCAAATCAGCAAAACTTCCCATATGAACCTCCCCCTCCCTCATGCTTCCAGCAGCAATATCAATACAAGTTCCTTCTTTAATATCTCCTGCCTCAAGTAATGCAATATGATTAATATCCCACAAAACAACTTTAATATTTGAGGAATCATCGGCAACAATCATATTAGCAACTTTTCCTTCATCACCTGATTTTGTAGTAAAGGTTCTAATTGGATACATAGTAATAACTTTTCCACTAAAATTCACCTTTCTCATCCCAGGAAGCAACTCATCAATCTTTAATTTTTCATTATCAAAAGAAATTCCTAATTCAGCAGCAATAACTTGTAATGCCCCCTCACGACTAATTAATCCGGATAACTTAGCTCGTTTAGCTTCAACTCTTCTATCAATTTCCTCTTGTTCAATACCAGAAACTTTCGACAATTTCTCTAAAATCTTTTCATATCCAATTTCCATAATTAAAAAAATTCACACTTCTTTTTAAGGATTGTGTTACTTTTTTGAAAGAGTTTGGTTTTTAGAAAAAAATTTTCTTTTCATTTAATCTTTTATATCTTAAATAGAACCCATTTATGCAAAAGAATTATTTTAAATTATATAAAAAAAATATAAATGGATTTTTCATTTGAAATAAATGTTAATTGAAAATATATTGCTTTGTGTTGGAATTTTTATTTTAATATTTTTGTTAATTATCTTGATAATTGCTAAAGAAGTATTAAAAGAATTTTTTAAACAAGAAAATTATATTAAATCTATGCAATTTATTTTTGTTATCACATTATTAACTATTTTCATAGCAACCTTTGTATATTTTTGGATAAATAATGTTGAAGTAAACAAAATGTATGTTGTTTTTACTATAGTCGTTGGTTGGTTGGGTTTAATAATTGGTGCTTTTTTTTGGACAAAAATTTATGGATAATTTAACCCCTGAAAGAAAAAGAGAAGGGATATCTCTTAGAAGACAAATTTCAAAATACCATAACCAAATTAACAAAATGTCAAATATTCTTCAAGAATATAGAAAAATAAAATTAAAGAAATAGTGTTTTTGTTCTTTCTAAAATTTCCTTTGATTCTTCATTAAGTTTTTCTGCCGCCTCTCTTTCCTTATCTGCTCTTTCATTTAATTTTATTAATTCTTCATCTGTCATATATTTTTAACTTCTTTTTAATATAAATACTTTTCTACAATTCTAAACCTTCAATCCAACAATTTTCCACACTAATTATAATTTTTAAATTCACAGCATCATATGCGTGAATTTTAGTCTATCAATCCTGAACTTTAGTTCAGCTAATTTCTTTTACATTATTTCATTTTAGTAATTTTCTACCCCCAATAATTTTATAAACCAAAATCTCTATGACCTATCATGGCAGGAACAAATGGTGCTAAATACAAACTAATGCCCACTTCACCAGAAGCAGACTTAGATGCAATACAAGAAGCTGCAAAGAAAGTTGTAGAAGAATTTGGAGGAGAAAACAAAGGATATACTCTTGAACCAATCGCTTTTGGCCTAAAAGCAATTATTGTATTTTTCTATTACCCTGATGACAAAGATACAGAAGATTTAGAAAACAAATTCTCTGAAATCAAAAACGTTACTTCAGCTCAATTAATTGATATGAGAAAGATTGCATAAAAATTGATTAAGGTTTATAATTTTAAAATAAGTAAAACAAATTTCACGAAGTAGTTCGGAAATTATTAAAAAGATAATTAATTAAATTTCTATTTACTAAACCTATTTCATGTATTCGCCATTGGCCTGCGTAAGCAGGTTCTCGTGCTGGGAGCAAAGCGAGATAGTAAAGATAAATTAATTTTTAATAATAAGCGAAGCGAACAATTATTCCAACTAAATATTTAAATAACAAATCTCCCTCTCTTCAATATGACAAATACTGAATTAGATTTAATAAATATCAAATCAAAATTACTAGAACAAATAAAAACTCAATATGATGAAAAGCAAGCAAATGAATTTATTTCTAAAATAAATGATCTGACAGATGAACAACTTATAGAATTTTTAAAACAACAAGGAATGATTCAAGGAGACGACAAACCAACACAACAACAATGTATTTTCTGTTCAATGATTTTTGGAGAAATTCCAACAACAAAAATAGGAGAAAATGAAAAAGCAATTTCAATTTTAGAATTAAATCCAGTAACACTAGGACATGCACTAATAATTCCAAAAGAACACATAGAAACAGAAGACAAATTACCTTCGGAAGTAAAAGAATTAACAAATGAAATTTCAGAAAAAATAAAAAAAACATTTAACCCTCAAAGAATTGATTTAATCCCAGGACACGTAATGGGACATCAATTAATTAACATCTTACCAATTTACAATAATGAAACAATCGAATCCCCTAGACAAAAACAAACTCCAGAAGGATTAACAGAATTAAAAAAACAAATTGATACAGCACAACCAGAAAAAAAAGAAGCTCCAGAAAAAAAAGAAGAAAAGATAGAAGAACCCACACAAGAAGAAAAAGAAGAAATCAACGAAACAAATACTTGGCTACCAAAGAGGATTCCTTAAAATTATTTCTTAGAATATTCATTAATTAAATTATCTATTTCCATCAAAGCTTGATGAAAATATTTTGATGTATCTCCATCAGTCAGAATATATTTTTTTCCATTTTGCTCTAATTCAGTTCCATAAATAGAACCAGTTTTTATTTCATTAGTCCATATTTTTTCTACATTACTATCATCAGAAAAAATCATTCTCGCTAATTTTGATTCAGTTCCGTTCATGAAATAACTAAACAATCGTGTTTTAATAAATTTAACTTCCATAAATCTAAACTCAACCAATATCCTCCCCGATTGTAATAATTAAATATATTAATTATTTGCGAAGCAAAACTATTTTTTTAAAACCCAAACCAACTAAAATAATATATCAATCCTAACAAAATAAAACTAATCAAAAACACGGGTGCAAACTGCACCCCATAACGAATATAAACTTTCCCTCTTTTCTTCCTCAATAACTCAATGTCCTTTTCAGTTAAACCATCCCATGTTGCTTTCACAATTTTTCCTCCAACTTTTTCATTTTTATACAACCAATCCCCCAAGGTTAATTTATCTGTCTTAACTTTTCTAACCATACAAGCTTCATCAACAGATTTAACATAAATATAAAAATAAGGAATAACAAAAAAGAAAATACCAAAAGAAAAAAACATACTTTCCATAAATCCCAAAATTAAAATCGCACAAGCAAAAGCTAAAAACACAATAACGAAATTTCTCCTTTGATTTAATTGCTTAACAAATTCTTTTTTAAATTTATCAAAATTTTTAATTCCAAAATATAAACTAGCACTCAAACCATAGGCTGCACCAACAATCAGAAATAAAAATATAAAACCGCCTAAAATTTTAATATTATAAACAAAATCTAAAGAAAAAGGCAATATTGCACCTAAAGCCATCATCAATTTTTGATCTCCTCCCGCAAACATTTTTCCATAATAAAATAAATTACTCAAAACAAAAAATATTCCAAAACCAATAACTCCTTGATAAAAAAATCCAAAATCACTCATCTCAAATAAAGAATAAAAAAATCTAAAACCCAAAGCAAAAATAATCAGACTAAAATTTAACCAATTAGCAATTTCTCTAGTTCTAATATCTTCAATAGTTGCAAATAAAATCCAAATCAACCCCAAACCAAACAAAACATAAACCTCTATCATGAACTAAGATAACAAAATATAATTTATAAAACTAACAATAAATAATTAACTCAACATAATTCCTCAAATTAATTTTATATCTTTCTAAAAATTTAACCCTCTCTTACAAAAAGATTCCCACATAATCACTTTCTTTAAAATTCACAGTATCACGTACGTAAATTTTAGTTATCAATTCTGAACTTGTTCAGCAAAACTATCTTTTCCTCTTCTTCTTTGCCTTAACCTTCTTAACATTCGTAACTTTCTTAGAAGTATTATCTGTTTCCTTTACATTTGTAAAAGCCCTAAATCTCCCCCCAGTTTTATAAGGATTTTTTTTCTTTTCTCTTCTTTTGTCCTTTTTCTTATTCCTACTATCCCTATAAACATAATCATCTGACATAAAATAAATAACCAAAGAACATTTAAATTTCTTTTCCTAAAAAAGCTTAATTCATTTTGTTCATGATTTAATGGATAAAATAATTATCTTGCATACTGCCTAGCTACACTCCTGGCATACCAATGGCACTAGAATACCGCTTCGCTACACTCCCAGCACAAACCTTTCTTCAAAAAACAAGAACCTACTTTGCAGGTATTGGATACATAAATTATTAATGAATTCTAAAAATACATCAAATCAAATTATATTTGTGCCATAGCCTACAGAAGTAGGTTCTTGTACTGGGAACGAAGTGAGAAAGTAGTAATAATTAAATATAAATTCTAAGTAAAACAAAGTAAAAGTTTTCTTTCCCCCTTTAAAAATTAAATTTTATCAGGCAATAAAACAAGGCTCTTCAGTCAACAAACTAACATCATAAGTTCCTGTTTCTAAATCAGTCTGTCCCTTTTCCCCATCAATAACAATATCCTCACAACTCAAATCACAATCAATAGAAAGACATTCTTCAATACCATATTTTTCAAAAGCAGGCAAAGTAGCTAAAACAGCACAGCTTGTCTTAACTTTCAAATCTTCTTCATTAACATTCAAAATTCTTTCAGCAGAACAATAACTAAATTTATTATTTAATCCGCAAACAGTTTGACATTCCTCAACTACACTATCCACATTAGTAGGATTTGTAATTTTTTTAAAAGATTGCCAACTAGAGGAAAATCCCCAAATCAAAGCAACTAAAACAATCAATCCCAGAATAAGTAAAATAATGGTATTCGTGCTCATCCCTTGACCTTTTGTAGATTTCATTTTCACCTCAATACTATTCTATAACCAAAATACTTTATAAAACTTACTTAATAAAATATTGTTCCCATAAATACTTTACACCCCCGAAATTTTAAATACTAAACGTAAGCTAAAATTCCTACACTAAAAAATTAAATTATCTAAAAAATAAATTCTTAAAAATATTATTAGATTTTTATAAATCTTGTAACTAAGCCTGTTAAAAATTTAAACTCCCAATGTACCCCGCTGCGATGGATAATTAAATATTAATCTGAACTTTAGTTCAGCAAATTTTGTCTTCACATCTCCTAACGAGGTATTGGATATCTAACAGAAAACAAAAGAGTTTCCTCATCACTAAAAAGTTTATTTGAATGTTTCTCAAGATACAAATATTTTTTACCATCTTCCTCAATTAATCGATAATAACTTTGAATTTTATCCGTAGAAATTCCTCTCAATTGATAATAATTGTATTCATCAATTTGTGTATTCATTTTGGCCATAACATCCAGACCAACAAAAGAATTGCTAATATTAAAATCCGAAATAAAAAAAGTTAATAATGCTAAACTGCAAACTCCAAAAACCCCTATAACTAAAATAGTTATCGGGACATCACCTTTTTTTCCTCTCATTAATTTCCCCTCCTTGAAATTTCAATTTTAGTTTCATTCAAAAGTAAATTGAATTTTCCTTCTTTTTCCCACTTAATCAAATCTTCCATCATTCTTTCCCTTTTATTCTCTGCTTGAACAAAATTATAAGCAAAGAGAGATTTTTTCAAAAATAAATCATCTCCTTCAAAACTAATTTCAGAAAACAAGGACCGTTTATAATCTCCAATTTTTTTAGTTTGTCCCAAAGTAGAAGCTCCAAAAATAAAAAAAACCATTACAGCAACAATTATGACAGTTGCAATTAACCAAGTCAAAGTATCTCCAATTTGTCCATTATTATTTTTATTTAACATTTTGATCAGATTTGCCAACTATTGACAAGATTTTAATTAAATAAACTCCTTGAGTAGAATCCACTGCATAAAAATCATTTTCAACACATTTCACCAACTTCTCTTGATTTTTATCTTTAAAATTGCAATCTTTTTTCCAATTCAAATTCCCTTCAATTAATTTAAATTTTTCTCTCTCCAAATCTCCCTCCGTATAAAAACCAACCTCAACATAATATTCGGGTCTTTCAAATTCCCCTTCCACATCAAAATTTAGAGAGCAAAATTTCATAAAATTATCTTTAAAAGATTCCCTAAATGCTCCAGTCGGGCTTGTTAATAATTTATTTATTTCCCCCCCTTTAACAAGACAATCTGCAACTTTTGCAGACAAAATTTCAGCTTCAGCTTCCCTAACGTCATAAGGAGAACTATAAAAAACATTAACCATCATAACAACACCTCCAGCAATAATAACTAAAATCGCAAACCAATAAATTGAAATTAACTTATTACTTCCTTTTTTATTTTTAGAAAATTTTGAATTTTGATTTTGGTTAATTTTATTTGAAAATTCGGTATCAGAATTAGGGTGGGCCTTCGAACGAAGTCCGAACTTGAAGAGAGAATTTTCAAAATCAAAATTTCTATTCAAAATTTTCATTTTTTAGAAATTGTAAAAACATACATCCCATTATATTCATTCTCTTCTTTATCCGGATAAGCCGAAACATTCACATCATTAAAAAATGTATATTTATACCCTCCTTTATCAGTTAATTTAACATTAACATAATTACTTCCAACTTCAATCACATCAGAAAACTCAATCCCGTTTTTTTCGGCTATATTCCTTCCCTTTTCCATATTTAAAATAAAAATCATTCCAGGTTTTGCACCATCAATAAGAAGTGCACTCTCTTTAGCATAAGAACTTTCCAATAAAACTGTACCCTGCCCCTGCTTCATCAAAAACATAACAAGAATAGCTAAAAACATAACATTCAAAATAATGAACACAACATTCTCAATTAAGATTTGCCCCTTGCAATTTTTTCCTAAAAAATTATAACAAAAAACATTAGATTTTCCTTTTTTATCCATGACAACTTAAAGAAAATTCTTTTAATAAATATTGCTTTTTCTTATTAAAAAATTTTCAACCAAGAAAACCCAAAACTAAAACAATAAACCCAACAAATTTAAACTACATTTTCCTTTTCAAATTATGGAAGAGGTAGCAAATAATCCTGAATATCATCAAAGAGGAAATGTGCAAGAATTAGAAGAACGTCAAAGAATTTTAAAAGATAGATTATTATTAATCGGACAAAACTTAATTGAATTCAAAGAAAATAATGAAAAGGAAATTTTAGAATTAAAAAAAGATATAATAATATTAAAACAAAGTGTAGAAAAATTAAAATCTTTTTTAGAATCAATATCAGGAGAAATTTCAAAATTTGCAAAAAAAGAAGATTTGGAAATCTTAAAAAAACAAGCAAAAATGTTTCAACCACTGGATTTTGTAAAAAGATCTGAATTGGAAAAATTAAAAAAGAAATAAAAACATAATATAATATGGTCGCATTAGAAAAAGTAATGCAATTAAAAAAAGAAGGATTAGTTAATCAAGAAATTATTTCAAGATTAAAAAATGAAGGGATATCACCAATGGAAATAAATGATGCATTAAATCAATCAAAAATAAAAGAAGCTGTAAGTAGTGATCAGCAAGGACAAAATCAAAACATGGTTCCATCAATAATGGAAGCTCCTAAAATTCCAACTTCCGAACCTCCAGAAGAAACTTATACTCCCCAAGCCCCCGCTCAAAATGAATATAATGCTTCTCCACAAACAAGCTATCAACCATCATATGATCAAGAACAAGGATACACCCCACAAATACAACCAGAAACAGAATATTATGAAGAAAGTGCTCCAGATCAATATGCAGGAGGATATGCTTCTTCCTCAGACACAATCATTGAAATAGCAGAACAAGTATTCTCAGAAAAAATAAAAAAAATAGAAAAACAAGTAAAAGAAATTTCAGAATTCAAAACAATTTATTCAACAAGAATTGATGATGTGAATGAAAGATTAAAAAGAATGGAAAAATATTTCGATAAAATGCAACTATCAATTCTTGAAAAAGTTGGAGAATACGGAAAAGGATTAGATTTGATTAAAAAAGAAATGAATATGATTGAAGATTCATTCTCTAAAGTAATGAAAAAGAAATAATCTCTTCTTCTTGTTTAAATTTTTACTTAATTAATTATTAGATTTTATCATACTCACAAAATTTTAACTGCTAAATATGAGCTAAACTTTTTCCGCTAAAACTTAAATTACCTGAATAACACTCTCTCAAACTATTTTCTCAACCCAATAAAATTTTGTAAATCTACTCTCAATCATTGTCCTCCAGCGAAACAGATAATTTAATAATTATTACGACCGAAATAATTTAAATTCAGAAAATGCAGAAGAGGAAATAGATACTTTTGAATAAAAACATATATAAATAATATTCTTGTAATTATATCATGATTAGTGGATTAATTAGTTTAGCTTCTTATGGTCTTGGAACTGGTGGTGCAATTGGTAATGCTTTGTTTCAATTTGAACAAATGGGCGTTTTTAGTTATCTTCTTCCTTTTTTATTAATCTTTGCATTAATTTATGGTATTTTAAGTAAAACAAGCATTTTGGGAAACAATAAAGGAATAAATGTTGTTTTGGCCATGGCTATTGGTTTAATGGCTTTACAATTTAATTTTGTTTCATATTTCTTTGCAGAGATATTTCCTAGATTAGGAGTTGGATTATCAATTTTATTAGTAATAGTTATTTTATTAAGTGCATTTGTTGATCTTCAAAATAATCCTTGGATGAAGTGGGTGTTTTTTGGAGTTGGTGCATTAACAACTTTGATAATTATCTTCCAAAGTCTTGGAAGTTCTTTTGGATTTATGAATGGTTGGGAATCTAATCTAGGGGTATGGGGATATAAAATTCAAAATATTTTACCTGTGTTGCTTGTTATAATAGGTGCAATTGTAGTTTTTGTAGCAGTTATTAAAGGGGGACCAAAGAAGTCTCCTCCGACAATACCAAAAGTTTAATTTAATTTTTGAAAAAGTGATTTTATTTTTGTCAATTGAAAGGAATTTAATTCACTTCATTTACTATCTCACTTTGTTTCCAGTACAAGAACCTGCTTTCGCAGGCATAATTGATAACTAAATTATCCATTCCACTGAAGGACATGTATTGTACAACTTCTCTAAAAAAATATTAGTAATCTAAACTTAAATAATGTCTGTGCCACAGCCTACGTGAGTAGGTTCTTGTGCTGGAAACGAAGTGAGACAGTAGCGAGAATAAAACTAAAATAATGGGCGGTAGCGAACAATTGCTTAGAAACAAAACTACTTAACTTTCATAAACCCATCCATCTTTGTCTTAAACGGATTCCACTCAAGAGCAATTGCAATTACTAATGCAACCAACACAACAATAATTACATTCATCCAAAAAGTTCCGCTCCAAGAAGAATCAAACAAAAAACCAAATAATTTCTGCAAACCAGTAACAAATTCATCTCCAATACCTGTTGCCCAAACAATACCACTTACAAAAGAAATAATAAATAAAACTGCAAACAATTTGTGAATTTTAGAACCACTTTCAATTGTAAAACCTTCTCCTCCAGAAACAAAACCCCAAAGAATCAAAGCCACCAAAACAATAACCAAACCAATCGCCAAAAACAAAATCATATTTGCAGCAACAATCTTTGGAAAAACAGATCCAACAAAAATCAATCCAACAACTAAAGAAATAACTGCATTAAGTTGTTTTTTATCTTTACCTAAAATGCTAGTTTTTTCCAAAATTCCAAATAAAATAAAAAATACTAATAAAAAAGGATATAAAAAATCAGTGAATAATTGATGTTGTAATATTGTTGCCATATAATTTAATAAATTAAAACACATTTAAATTAATTTCTATTTAATTAAATAACTTCAAATTCCCAATTATCTTCAAAAGTTTCTCCTTCTACTTCAAAACTAACATACGCACGATATGTGCCAATACTATTTGTAATAATATTTTGAAAATTCCCTTTGTTTGCTAAATCAAAATAATCATTAGCGAGAATACTAACTTGTTCATTTGCAACAATTTTCTCATCAATCCAAGACTCGCCAATTTTCTTTTGTAAAACCATCCTCAAATTTCCAGAAACATCAAAATCATTATTATTAATTATTTTTGATTGGGGTCTCAATGGAATAACTGAAATGTCGTCGCAGTTATAACAACCAGTGTGTTGAGGGTCGTGCTGAAACATTGGCCAATCCATTGTTGAGGAATTGTAAGGAACACCTAGATTGAACGAAATAATCCCATCATCAAAATTTTTATTATATCCAAAACCAACAAAAATATCTAACATCCCATCATAGTCAAAATCAGTTAAAAAAAGACTTCTTTCAGCAAAAGAAGAAAATCCTCTAACAATCTTGCTAAAAATTTCTTCTCCAAAACGATTAAACCCTATCAAATAAAAGCTGCATTTATTGGAAAAATCATCATATTCAGATTCAATTAAAGTCCCCTGCAATAAAAAATCAGGGAAACTATCTCCATCTATATCTCCAATAACCAAAGATTTGGGCTGAGCAAAATCAAAATTAGAAGAAAGGTCTCCATCTATTTCAATAGGAAAACCCTCCAAAAGTCCTCCTGTATGATTAAAACCATAAAGATAAGAAAAAAGTTTAGAATTTCCACTTGCAGAGTTATTTTTACCAAAAGAAGTGACATAAACTTCTAAAAAACCATCCATATTTGTATCCCCCACTGCAAAATTGTTTATATTTCCATGAACAGAAGGAACAAAATTTTTCGACCAAATAATTTGCCCTTCGTAATTTCTTACTACTAAACTTTCATTGACTAAAAAGAAAGCGTTAGGAGGATCTTCTGATATGACTTCTAATTGTATAGAATGAATATCAATTCCAGAATAAATTATTTCCAAAAAACCATCACCATTCAAATCAGCCAAAACAGGGGATCCTGTTGAAATGCCACTATTTTCATTCCAACCTTCAATCTCCACACCATTATAATCAAAAACCATTACATCTTGTCCGCTTTGTGCACTTCCCCAAATTTGTCCAGAACTTAATGATCCAAAAAAAGCTCCACTTGAACCCACAACTATTTCTTTTTTTCCATCTGAATTTATATCACCTACCCCTAACATAAGTTCTCTGCAACTTGTTTCACACAAGTCCCAATTAGAGTCACAAAAGTGGGGAATAACCCAAAAATTTTCAATTGAACCCTCGCCATTATATATTACAATTCCCCAATCTATTCCTGTTTCTCCATGAAACCAAAAACCGACCACAATTTCTAATTCTCCATCATCATCAATATCACTTATTATTGGATAAGTGTTGTAACCTATTTCAATATTTTCTCCAGTTCCAAAATCATCAATTAATAATTCAATTAAATCATAAACGCTAACAGGCCAACCAACCATATAGGAACCATCTTGTTCAAAACAAAACAATAAATTTTCATAAAGGGAAGGTTTTGGTTCCTCAGCAAAACAAAATTCATTAATCCCATCTCCATCAAGATCTCCAATAGAAGCTAGTGAAGGATTATGAACTCCCTCTCCCCACCTCTCCAGATTATTATCCTCCAAATAAAAAAAACTAATTTGATCAACCATGTCCAAATGAGAGGTAAGATATAAAACAAAACTCCCAAGATTTCCACCAGAAATACCAACTACATTCAAAGATCCAAGAGGATTTGAATCTGACACTCTCACAGGCCACCCTTCCTTTATCGTCGGATCCAAATAAACATCTTCAACAAATTCTTCATAACTTGAACCATCTAAATAATTTACAACCAATCTAATAGAATAAAAACCAGCTTCTGTTATTGAACTTGTATCCCAATAACCCAAAACATCTTCAACAACTTCTTGATTTCCATTATTAACAAGTTCAATTTCATCACTCAACCATTCTCCAGAATCTCCTTCCTTATATTCAACAGAATAACTTTCAAAATTACTCCCAATAACATTCCCCTTTATTTCAATGATATCTCCGGCTCGATAAATATCATTATTCAACGGAGAAAAGATTTTAACATTATCAACCTCAAAAATTCCATAATCCTCACTAATTTTTCCACCAACACTTTCATCAACCAACTTAACTTCATAATCTCCATCAAGCAATATTCCAGTATTAAAATCTAAACATAAAACATCCTCCTCTACCACAGACTCCCCAGAACAAATCAAACTCCAATCATCCATTTCTTTTAATGAATAATAAACACTATAACTTTCAAAACCCCCTCCCTTTGCTGTTCCATAAATATCCACCTCTCCAAAAGGTAAATAATCCATTGCTTCCAATTCAGCAACCAAAGGTCTTTCATCCAAACTAACAGTTTCCAAAATATCAATCCTGCCCTGACCTTGTGTAATAATATTCTCACCAATATCAACAGCAGTATTTCTCAAAGCCATTTTAATTTCCAAAGGAGTCCAACTTGGATTTTTCTGGATTAACAATGCAGCAGCACCTGCAACATGAGGGGTAGCCATTGAAGTTCCAGAAATAGCAGTATGCTCCGTATCCAAACATTCTCTATCTGTCCATGCTTCATCCCATTGTGCAGCACAAATATCAACACCTGGGGCTGTAACATCTGGTTTAACTAATGCCTTCTCAATTCCTTCTCCATCCTCCCAAATAACAGGGCCCCTTGAACTAAAACTTGCAATATTATCAAATTTATCAGAAGCTCCAACAGTTATTGCTTTCCTCGCTGTTCCAGGACTCCCAATACAATTTTCACAACCAGAATTTCCAGCTGCAATCACTGCAACAATTCCTGCTTCAACAACAGTATCTATTGCCTGACTTGAAGAATCATCTGGATTTCCATAACCTCCTAAACTCAAACTTATCACATTAACATAATCATTTTTATCTTCCATCGGAATCCCATCATTATCCAAATCAATTGATCTTTCAATTCCTGCAATAATCCAATCACTATATCCACCTCCACCTTCATTCAAAACCTTAAACCCATACAACTTAGCATCAGGAGCAACACCTTTCAAAACTCCATTCCCCGCAGCAGTAGCAGCACAATGAGTTCCATGACCTTGATCATCCATTGGATCTTCATCTTCATTTACAAAATCATAACCCCCAACAACCTTACAACCCTCCCCAAAACAACCACCCAAATCAGCATGAGTATGATCAATTCCAGTGTCAATAATAGCAATTGTCACACCTTCACCAGTTAAATTATTTCCAAAAGAATCCTTTATTTGCCAAACATCATCAGCATTAATCAAAGAAACAGAATCCATCAAAGTAGCTTCAACCTTATAATTACGATAAACCTTTTTTACCCCCCTAATTTTTTCCAATTCCTTAGCTTCCTCATCAGAAATTTTCATTGATACACCATTAAATGCTGTTGTAAATTCCCTCCCCATATTTGACTTCACATCCTCCCTCTTCACAGCATTTCCAGTGATTGATTTCTGTCTCACACCATAAACTTCATCCACTATCTTAGATTTTACCAGCTCATTTTTTTCTTTCAAATCAACAGAATACTCTTGAACTTTTTCATCAACTTCATTAGGCATCAAAAGAAAAAAATCTCTTACATTTTGAACAATTTGAGCTCTATCTTCAGAATACACAAAATTCCTTTCAGCCTTTTTTTCTAAATTTATTTTTTCAACAAGAACAGGCTCCTCTTCAAATTGAATAATATAACCATCATATTCTTTTTCTTGTTCAAACATTTCATCATAAATAACTTCTCCAGAAGAAATAGTTTGTTGAAAAAAAACTTCATCAGAAAAACCAGAATCCCCCAATGATTCAAATCTTTGATAATCTTTTTCATAATCAATTTCTTCCCCTCTAAAATCTTCATTATCTAAATCACTAATAACATTACCAGTTAAACTTAATCCAGTTATTCCAGATTTCACTGAACCACTTGTCAAATTAATTTGTTCACCAAAAGAATAAACATCTTTCTCTGTTGAAATAGAAATTTCAATATTCATAAATTCTTCAACACAAGCCCCATCTTTACAACCATTAGGACATAAATAACCTTGATATGCACAAGAATTACTCTCAGAACAATGAGCTTCATTCAAAACATCTCCTTCACACCAATCCTTTCGAGGCACACTTGAAAAAGTTGCATAATCATAACAATCTCCTTTTTCATAATAATTAATGCCTCCATCAAAATCAATACAATCATTATCTTCCAGGATGGGCATAAACTGAACCAAAACAAAATCATTCATTTTTTCAATCTTATAAACTTTAACCTGTAATTTTAATCCTAAAAATTCACTTCTATCACATTGATACATAATGCCACTTTTTATTCCATCAACAATTATCTCAACTTCACCACCATCAATATCATCTAAAAGAATTTCATGTTCATTGTACAAAATTGACTTTCCTTCCCACAAAACACATTTGAAAGTTCCATCATCCGTATCCTTACAACTAGATTCTTCAACTAATGCCTCCTCAAATCCTTCAAATTCTTCAAATATCTCTTCTTGTTCATTTACAAAGTTCACATATTCAGAATCTTCATCAATAATAGGTATAAATTGAACTAGCGCAAAATCCTGAATTTTCTCAATTCTATGTACTTTAATTTGTAATTTTAATCCTAGAAAATTATTCAAATCACATTGATACATAATGCCACTTTTTATTCCATCAACAATTATCTCAACTTCACCACCATCAATATCATCTAAAAGAATTTCATGTTCATTGTACAAAATTGACTTTCCTTCCCACAAAACACATTTGAAAGTTCCATCATCCGTATCCTTACAACTAGATTCTTCAACTAATGCCTCCTCAAATCCTTCAAATTCTTCAAATATCTCTTCTTGTTCATTTTCAGAAATCCCATACTCTTCTTCAACAACATCTCCCGTCCCTTTAAAAAAATCTGAAAACAATCCTGCACTAACAAAACTTAAACTCAATAATAAAATAAACCCCAAAACAAAAAATAACTTCTTCCCCTCTTTCATATCTTTAATATAAAAAAAGATTTTATAAATATTATTATTCACAAAAATTATGATTTATCCTTCCCTTCAGCAACAGCCTTACCCTTTAAAACAACAACCACAGCAATTGCAATTAAACCAACAAATAAAACATTAGTCCAAAAGGTTCCACTCCAATTAGAACCAAATAAAAATGCAAACACAGCTTGAATACCAAGAAAAACGCCTCCTCCAAGTCCACTAACCCATAAAACCGCAGTAACAATAGAAATACTTAATAAAATAGCATAAAACCTATTCCATTTAGCTCCAGGCTTTGGTACTTCACCTGTAATAAATCCCCAAAGAACAAGCCCCACAAAAATAATTACTAATCCTACACTCATAAATAAAACCATGTTTTGAGCAATAATTTTAGGAAAAACAGCTCCGACAAAAATCAAACCAACAACTAAAGAAATAGCTGCATTAAGTTGTTTTTTATCAGAACCAAAAATATTTGTTTTTTCCAAAACTGCAAATAAAATAAAAAATACTAATAAAAAAGGATATAAAAAATCGGTCAACAATGCACTTTGTAAAATTGTAGTCATTTGTTTACATTAAATCTACCATGCCATCTTCCATTTCTGGTTCTTGACTAGGTAAAGCAGCTTTATTTATAATAAAAATATCACTTATTGCCTTTACAAATTGATGGGGAATAATAACTCCCTTTGCTCCACCCAAAACAGACATCAAATGAGAACTAACCTTAATTCTCCAACCATCAACTTTATTTTCAAATAAATTAGCTTCTTCTATTTCACCAAAAAAATCACCTAAATCAGTATAAACCTTTCTTCCCAAAACACTTGTAATCTTTTCAATCCTCATGTTAAGAAATAGCTCATTTCATTTAAATAGTTTTCCATACTGCAGTGAAATATACTCTCACATTTCAATTGGGTCCTTAAATTTTATTTCTATCTAAAAATCCCCCAATCTTCCAGATACTCAGTAAAGATCATTAAATTGACGAAATAAAAATAAATTTTATAAAAAACAAACAATTAATCCAAAGGTTTAAGATAAACAAACAATATTTGAACATAATTACGACGGATAATTGTATATTCCCTCTAAAATTTAATTTATCAATTTTTTGTTCAAGAACATATACGTTCCACACTAACAAGTTTTATAAAAAAATATATCTTACAATAAACATGTTAAATCAAAAAGAAATTTTAGCAATTTTAAGTTCAACAATTGTTTTAGGAATTCTAATCTCACTAATTGAAACTTGGAACATTTTTTTTATAACAACAGGATTAATATTAATAGTAATTTTAATTAATATTGTCGCAAAAAAAGTAACTAGTTTTTATTTAGAAACAGAAACAGAAATCTCCTTATGGGAATTTAAAAAATTCTGGTATAAAAAAAATCATAAATTTTCAAAACCAATTCCTGCAGGAATTCTAATTCCCTTGGCAATAAAATTCTTTTCAGTAGGATTAATAACTTGGATGGCTTGTCTAACTTTTGAAGTAAAAGGAAAAATATACAAGGCAGCAAAAAGACACGGATTATATTCGTTTTCGGGAGTTACAGAAGAGGAAATAGGATGGATTGCAACCGCAGGAATAATAATGAATATTTTATTCTCAATTTTAGGATATGTCTTGGGTTATGGACAATTTGCACAACTAAATATTCTTTATGCATTCTTTAACTTAATACCTCTCTCAAACTTAGATGGTTCAAAAATATTTTTTGGAAATAAATTAGTCTGGACTATCCTTGCAATAATTGCATCAATGGGTGTTTTAGGAATGTTAGTTATTGTTTAAAACGCAGGAATAATTGCTAAACTAAACCAAATTTATAATTAAGAAAATAAACCTTAAATCTTTTTATCCATAATTTAATTGATAAAGTAATTATCCGTTTCACTGAGTACATGAAATGTTGGAGGAGTTATCAAAATATTTAAACTCAAACAAAATTAATAAACTAATTGTAGCAAATTGTAGAGTAAAATCCAAAAAGGGATTTAATTAATCAATTTTAACATCAGACCACAAATTATAAATCCTAAAACTGATTTTTTTCAACTTAAAATATGTTTTAATATGTCCAGAATTCTCAAGAGGAATAAGTATAGCTCCTTTCCCCAATTTAATGCCCTGTAATTGTTGAACAATACCTGAATAATGTTTTTTGCCAACATTAAATCCAAATAATTTTCTAAAAATCACAACTCTTTTCTTATCTGGCTTAATATTTTCAAAAACAAAAAGAGAATAGGAAGAAGATTTCTCCACATTTGATTTATATGCTCCATAAAGAATAATCCCTCCATTCAAAATCGCCCTATTAAGATTATTCCATTCTTTACTTTCTAATTTTCCAACAAGAATAGAAAAATCATGTTCAATCCCTTTTAATTTTGCTTTTCTAGAAGTTTCAGTATTATAAAAATCTTGTACTAATTTTTGAATTTTCTTTTCATTTTTTTTATCTGTTTCCACAAATAAATCAATATCGGAATCCTCTCCAAAATCCCCTCTCGCAACAGAACCATAAAGAATAATTTTATTTATATCATCAAGATTTCTAACCAAAAAACTAGAAAATTCCAGAGCATAAGATATCAATTTATTTTTTTCCATTCTTCAATTCTCGATTTATAATTTCCCTCAATTCATTAAAACTTTTCAAAACTTTTTCCATTCTAGATTTAGGCTTTCTTGAACCATAACACAAAGCTATTCTCTCAAATTCAATTTTCTCCATAATAGAGAGTATTTTCATTTTCAAAGGAAAATCAACAGGAAGCTTTCTTTCAATTAAATTTTTATTTTTAAAAATTCTATGATCAAATTGATCTCCCGATCCTTCAATTAAATGAAGTTTATGTAAAAATATTGCAAATAATTCAACAGAACCCTGTGAAACATTAAAACCAATATTTCTTTGATTTTCCTCAATACCTTCATCTATAGCTCTCTCAATATTCCTAATATGTTCCCTAAAAGCTTCTTCATGTTGTTCTATTTTCATATTAAATAAGAGTTACAAATGTAACATTCTTTTATTACAAATGTAATAAACTATTTAAGACTTTCCAATATTACAAAAGTAACAATCTTTTATTACAAATGTAATAAGTGAAACTAAAAAAGTTAAAGAGTTATTAAAAACAAAAAAAATAAGTCAACTCCTCATGAATAAAGAGGAAAAGCAAACTTTATCGCTAAGAAATCATAATAAAAATAAATTCCAACCCAAAACCAGCCCCCAAAATTTATAACCTCTTTCCATTTTCTAACCCCATGGAAATTCTAAATAATATAAAACCAAGAAAATATCAAGAAGAAATTTATAAAACTTGTCTAGAAAAAAACTGTATGATAGTTTTACCAACAGGTTTAGGTAAAACATTAATTGCATTAATGGTAGCAATAGAAAGAATAAAAAAATACCCAACAGAAAAAATACTAATGCTCGCACCAACAAAACCCTTAGCAGAACAACATTTAGAATCATTCAAAAAACAACTCCCAGAACTCTGGGCAGATATTCAATTATTTACCGGAGCAATAAAAGCAGAAAAAAGAAAAAAAATATGGGATACAGCAGACATAATTTTTTCAACCCCTCAATGCATTGCCAACGATTTGAAAAACCAATTATACTCTTTAGAAAATGTTTCATTATTAATAGAAGATGAAGTGCATAGATGTGTAAAAAATTATGACTATACTTATATTGCAAGAGTCTATTTAGGACAAGCAAAACATCCAAGACTAATTGGATTAACAGCGTCCCCAGGAAGTGATGCAAAAAAAATAAGAGAGATTACACAAAACCTTTCAATTCAAGAAATAGAACTAAGAACAAGAGAATCAGAGGATGTAAAACCATATTTACAAGAATTAGAAATAGAAAAAAGGAATATAGAATTCCCTACACAACTAAAAGAAATAAAATCCATCCTTTCAAAAATTTATGACGAATACATAGAAGAACTAAGAACAAGAAATTTTCTATTCGGAACAGTAACTAAAATATCTTTAATAGAACTTCAAAAAAAATTAGGAAATCAAATTTCAAGAAATTTTCATTCTCCCCAAAGTTATTTAGGAATTTCAGCATGTGCCCAAGCAATTAAAATTTCCCATGCAATAGAATTATTAGAAACTCAAACACTTGAAAGTTTTTTTAAATACATAAAACAAATATTTGAACAAGCAGCAAAAAAACAATCAAGAGGTGTTGTAAAACTTGTAAACAAACAAGAATTCAATTTAGTTCATGCGAAAACCTACAATCTTTTAGAAAAAGGATTTGAACATCCAAAAATAGAAGAAATAATAAGAACGATTAGAGATGAAAGCAAAAATCATGAAAATTTAAAAGTAATAATCTTCACTCAATTCAGAGAAACAGCAAATATAATATCAAGAAATTTAAACAAATTATCAAAAATAAAATCAAAAGTATTTGTAGGTCAAGCAAAAAAAGAAGGAATGGGCCTTTCACAAAAAGAACAAAAAAAAATAATTGATGAATTTTCAAATGGAGAATTAAATATTTTATGTGCTACCTGCATAGCCGAAGAAGGTCTCGATATACCAGAAGTTTCAACAGTAATCTTCTACGAACCAATATCCTCTGCAATCCGTTCAATACAAAGAAGAGGAAGAACAGCAAGACTTTCAAAAGGAAAACTAATAATGTTGATCACAAAAGGAACAAAAGATGAATATGCTAACTATGCTTCAATTGCAAGAGAAAAGAAAATGGCAAAAGAAATTGAAAAAATAAAAGAGGAATTAAAAAGAAAAGGAACACTCAAAGAAAAAATTGTTCAGAAGAGGTTGTTTTAAAGTCAAAGTATAACCCATCAATCCATTAAAAATTTCCACATTAATTAATTCCCTTAAATCTTAAAACTACTTCTAAAAATTTATATTCTTGTTTTAATATTCCCTATTCATCAAAAAATAACATTCATCTATGATTTTTTCCCAACTATTATCCCCAGACCAATAAAATTTAGTATATTTCTTTAATTTAGTATAATCAAAAACTTTTTCTTGTCCTTCAATAACTCTAATTCTTTCATTTTTATTTTTTTTGTTATGAAAATACTTAAACTTGATATTATCCCTTACCAAATAATGCCCCTTAGAAAACTCTTCACCTTCTTTACAAAGAAATTTGATTTTATCAATTAAATTTTTATTCCCCATTAAAAATATTAGAAAAACTTCTTTTAAAAGATTGTTATATTTAAGTAAGATTAAGGATTAAATTTTTCCCCTTAAAATTAATAAAAAACTCCAAAAATCAATTTATTTTATCCAAATTCCAAAACAAACAATAAAACAAATCTTTTTCTAACTTTTTAATGATTCATGATATCTTTTCCACAAATAAAAATATCCTTTCCAAACAAAAAATCTCCATCTCCAAAACAACAATAATAATAGACTACCGAGAAAAAAATTCTCTTATTCCAACAAAACTCATTTCTTTAGGATACAAAATAATTTTAAAAGAACTAAAAGTTGCAGATTACATTATAAAAGATATAGCAATAGAAAGAAAAACAATTCAAGACTTTATTCAATCAATGATCAATGGTAGATTAAAAAAACAATTAAACGAATTAAAACAATATCCAAATCACTTACTACTGATAGAAGGAGAATTTAATAAAAATAGATTCAAAAATCAAAATGCCCTCAAAGGATTTATTCTTTCAATAATCTTAAACCATAAAACCCCAATAATATTCACAAAAAATGAAGAAGAAACAGCAACATATATTTCACTTCTTGCAAAAAGAAAAAAAACTAATGCTCCCTTAAATCCAACAAAATCAAACTTATCTGAAAAAGAACAATTAAAATATATTTTACAATCATTCCCAAATATTGGTCCAATAAAATCAAAACAATTATTAGAAAAATTCAAAACACTAAAAAACATCTTCAACACAAAAGAAGAAAATTTAAAATCAATTCTTAACAAAAATTCTTATAAATTTATTTCTTTACTTAATTCAAATTACATACCCTAATATTTTATTTATTTTAAATTTAAATTATCTTAATTTAAATCCCCCCTTAATTATTTTTCCTCTAAATTTCCGAACTACTTCGTGAAATTTATTTTATCCTTCTAAATTTGTTTAACAAATTCCCCTTCTTCTCTCCCCTTAATCATCTTCTTCCAAACAATAAATAACAATATTCCCAACAAAATAAAAAGACCAATGAAAAGAGAATATCCTTGAATACCAAAAATTTCTTGATTATTAAAAACATTCGCCACCCTAAAAGAAATTATAGAAGATAAACCAAAAAATAATAACAAAGCCATCCAGAAAACAACACCTAAAATAAAAACTGGTTTTTTAGTTTTCTCAGAAAAATCTTTTACAAGTCTTTTTGATACATCTTTAATCTTATTAGAGACACCAATAACTTTTTTCACAAAAATAAGAAAAAATAAAATTACATTAATTAAATCAAAAAAATTAGGATAAAATTAAATCATAATAACCCATAATGCCACATTTCAGCCCCAAAAACAATAATTCTAATCTACTAAAAAAATTTATCAATCTCAAAATTCAAAATTATTTAAGTTGGGGGTAGCAGATTTTAGCGAATTTATGATTTTCATAAAATAAACAAGAAAATTCTTTTAATAAATGTTTTTGAATTCAATTAAAAAACTCTTTGAAACCAATTCGTAATCTTCTTAAAAAATCCAGCTTCAATACAATTCCCATCAACACAGAG
>Ga0190305_1000033_pt1 | contig 40123 bp, 33 predicted proteins | sample 48700723_MG_FD_161678 | JGI IMG/M metagenome (GOLD analysis project Ga0190305, IMG submission 161678) | Hydrothermal vent sediment bacterial communities from Southern Trench, Guaymas Basin, Mexico - 4870-07-2-3_MG | ecosystem: Environmental > Aquatic > Marine > Hydrothermal vents > Sediment ... | reverse complement strand
TGGTTCGATTAAAGTAATTCCTGAATTTCCATCTTGGTCGCTTCGTACTTGATTTCAATTCCAGTATGGTTCGATTAAAGTATCAATAGCATCGTCGGATTTTAACACTGTTATAGCAATTTCAATTCCAGTATGGTTCGATTAAAGTCCCACTAGGCCCAAATATTTCTACAAGAATTCCTTTATTTCAATTCCAGTATGGTTCGATTAAAGTGAACCTGCATCAACTTGGTCCTTATACTTACTAAATTTCAATTCCAGTATGGTTCGATTAAAGTTTTTTGTACATCAGATGATAAATCGTGGGGTACAGAATTTCAATTCCAGTATGGTTCGATTAAAGTCCGCTAATTCATATTCTTTTGTATTATCTAATTTGAAATTTCAATTCCAGTATGGTTCGATTAAAGTCATCATAGTCATCATCCAATACTGTCTCATACCCGGTATTTCAATTCCAGTATGGTTCGATTAAAGTCCGGATTTTATGATTAATGAATACGGTTATAAGAAATTTCAATTCCAGTATGGTTCGATTAAAGTAAAAAAACGGAAATAATTAAATAATTATATTATGGCATTTCAATTCCAGTATGGTTCGATTAAAGTAATGAATGGAATAGCAACATATAATCCAAATATACATTTCAATTCCAGTATGGTTCGATTAAAGTAATTTACTTGTTTTTATATCTTCTATTTCTACTTTATTTCAATTCCAGTATGGTTCGATTAAAGTAACAAAACCGACTGGAGCTATATGCGAAACAGAAACATTTCAATTCCAGTATGGTTCGATTAAAGTATTCATTAACATCATCCCATCGACATTTAATTTCGATATTTCAATTCCAGTATGGTTCGATTAAAGTTATTGATGGTGCTGAAATGGTATGTTTGACAAATACATTTCAATTCCAGTATGGTTCGATTAAAGTCTGGAATAAAGAAATCACCACAATATCGCATCATATATTTCAATTCCAGTATGGTTCGATTAAAGTTCAAAACTTACATAGTATTTAGGTAAGTTCGTTCCTTTATTTCAATTCCAGTATGGTTCGATTAAAGTCATTTCAGGTAAGGATTAGAAATAATCATTATACAAAATTTCAATTCCAGTATGGTTCGATTAAAGTATATTGACGGAAGCCGACTGTACTCTCACGATACTGATTTCAATTCCAGTATGGTTCGATTAAAGTAATAATTGATTTATGATGTATTAATTCCCTATCTTTATTTCAATTCCAGTATGGTTCGATTAAAGTAATATCGAAACATTACTCAATAATGTTATTAATAATATTTCAATTCCAGTATGGTTCGATTAAAGTATGGAAAGGCTTACGAAATGGCTGAATGGATAACACATTTCAATTCCAGTATGGTTCGATTAAAGTCTATTATAGCTTCTATTCTTGCTTGAGTTAATAATGATTTCAATTCCAGTATGGTTCGATTAAAGTTCCGTAAAAAAAGCTAAAAAAAATACGATTAATTAAGCTTTACAAAAACAAAAGTAATAAAAATTTTATACTTAATGTTGTCGATGTTTAATAATATAAAAACACCCTATGTTCGACAACTGATTGTAATTACTTGTAATTCAGAATGTCAAAGAACTTTTTGTTGTAGAAGTGAAAATTATAACTAATTCTTTTTATCGATAAATAGCCGATAGACGACTTATAAAAATTTATCGAGACTACTTTTTTCTTTGCCTACAATTTCTTTTTCGAGCCATTTCTCTTGTCTGGTCTTAAAAATAATTAAACTATCGTGTTCTTTTAGCATTATTCTATTTGCCCGAATTTTAAGTTCTTTTAATTTCACTTCGGAAATTTCTCCTTCGAAAACCGAATTCTGAATCCAATTTACGTATTTTCGACATAATTTCAACATCTTACCTACTCTTTTTTCGCCTATATCGTAAACTAATATTATGTACATTTCTTTAAATTTAATTAGATTAATCGTTTATAATTTTTAATTATATTTTATCTGAATATTTATTGGCAGTATTATATTTTTTATATTTTGGAATGTAATTTTCATCAAAGTATATTTTGTAAAAAATAAAGAAATTATAAATTAAAATTACCACCACATTTTAAAGGGTTTATATTCTTCAATATTCAGTATGTGTTTTTGTAATTTGTAGCATTCTAATTTTATTAAATGTTTATAGCTAACGCTACGTTTTAGAGTTCTGTGTTTAATAGTTTCGGATAATCTGTTTTCTAAAGCTGTAATAAATTTCTTTTTCCCCGAATCTTTCAGAAGAAGCTTGTTTATTTTTTTATCGAAGTCTTTTTCTTGTAATTCGTTTTTATTTAATACTTTAAATATAGTTCGATCAACAATTATTGGTTTAAATATTTCGGCAATATCTAAAGCTAATGAATAACGTCGTTCGCCCGGTTCGTGTAAATAGCTGATTGTTGGATTAAGTTGTGTTTGGTTTATCGATCTAAGACACTCGGAATAACACATCATATTTCCGAATGAGATTAACGAATTCACGATATTTAAAGGTGGTTGTCGGCTACGATTCCCCATCTCATGATTGTTAATAATAAGGTTAAAAGCATCGTAATAATTCATACGTATATTACCTTCTATACCCATTAGCTCATTTATTTCTGTGGTCTTTTTTATTTTAGTTTGAAATTTCTCAATAATATTAATAATAGGTTCGAGATCTTTACCGCGATTATCGTAATATCTTAAATTTTTAAGCATGTTATAGCTTGCTCCTTCTATAAATTTTTGAGCTATTGTAATTCTTTTATTATTCGATGTGTAGTATTTTACCTGAGAAACTATCATTTTTCCGGCAAGGAGTTTGTCTTTTGGCATAAACGAACCTGTATAGTTCTCGTAATAATCGAAAAAATGAACTGTTATTTCGTTTTTTCCTAAAAAATTATACATAGCACTATTTGTATCTATCGAACCGAATATATATAACTGTTCAATATTTTCAACAGGTAAGTATCGAGGTTTTTGTTCTTCACCATCTTCGTTTACAGGTGTAAATTTCAAGGTATTGTCTTTTCTTGACAAACGTCCGGGGTTGAATAAGTAATAGGTCTTTTTCATTCTTCGTTGATATAACAAAAATCGTAATACGAACAGTTCTTGCACCTTGTTTTTTTTTCTATTTCAGGTGCTGTTTCAGAGTTAATAATTTTGAAAATAGTATTTTTTATATTTTCTATTTCAGAGATGTCACGTTTGCTTAATATAATTTCTTCTGTTTTTCTGAGTTTGGGATATTCTAAAATCCCTTTAATCCCTTTAATGCCTGATTGTTCTAGTACATACATGTAATATTTTAATTGCCAATGATGTGCTGTTTCAATTTTATTCGATTTTTTTACTTCGTGTATAATTTTATTTTTTGGATCGTAATAATCAATTTTTATATTTCCGATTTGTACTTCTTGGTATTTATCGCTACGTTGTGTATAGGATGTTTCATGAATAAGTTTGCCTTCATAAACAATATCGGATGTATGCTCCATTTGTATCCCATTAGAAAACAGCCATAGTTTTCGTTTGCAGATAAAATAATAGTTTATATGTGTTCCTGTAATATTCATGTTACAATTTTAAATCTTCAAGGTTTTTAAAACCTTGAAGATTTGGTTATATTTTTAGCCATTCATCGATTTCATGAAAATTAACACTTTTATCATGTGTAGTTTTGAAATTTGCTACATTGTTAAACCAGCCAATAACTTCCTTTCTTTTTGCCTTTGTAGGTTTAAAGGATATTGTCGATAAATAGCTGCTCCAAGGATACTCTAGCGCATGTTCGCAAAAACCATGATGCACGGGATTATTATTAATATAAACAATCATATTCTTAAAGTATTTTTTATTATCGATAAGTTTTCTGTGAAAGTTACTTTCAAATAATGCACCTGTTCTCTTGTGTCGTTTGTTAATGGCTTTAGTATAAGAATTAAACAAATTAGAGAATTGTTGGTAAATTCGCTTTTCGGGTGGTAAGTTTTTTAAACCTTGAAGGCTTTCAAAACCTTCAAGGTTAGGAATGGAATTAATTTTTACCAATAAATGAAAATGATTTTTTAACAATACCCAAGCAAAGGTATCAGCCACAGGGTCAATATATTTATCATACAAACGAAGAAAATGTTCGTAATTGTCATTTTCAAAAAACAAATCTGTTGAATTTATCCCGCGATTGTAAATGTGATAAATTTTACTTGGTTGTAACAATATTTTGTTGTTTGGCATGAGGTTGTTGGTTTGTTTACACCTTGAAGGTTTTTAAAACTTTCAAGGTGGGGTAATTATGGATTAATTGAATAATAATTATAAGATTTCCGTTGGTTCATTAATTGTATTTTCATCCTCATTAAATAATAATCCTAATTCATTATTATATTTTTTTGTGATTATCAAAACTTTCTGCTCTAATATTTTTTCTGTTTTTAAATTTTCAAAGACCTCTCTTTCTTCTTCAATTCCATTATTATAATTTAATGCATAAAACTTTTTTTCACTTATTTGAACTTTTAAACTTTCTGCTTTTATAAATTCATTTTCTTTTAAAAAGTCTTTGTATTGGGATAATAGTTTAACAGGGAGAACCTTAATTCCGTCAAATTGGTCGTAAAAATTTTCTTCTTGTTTTTTATTATAGATAAAAGGTTTTAGATCCCTTTCTATAAATCCATTTAATAAAGTGTATATTTTATCGAAATTTTCTTTGTCTGATTTATCCCAATCAGGATATACAAAATCAATCATTTCTTGTAATTCGCGTTCTTGAATTTCACCTGAATTAACAAGTTCTTTTTCTTTTAAAATTCGAATAGTTCTTTTTATAACATCTTCATTTTTATATATAAATTTATCTGATTTGTTTCTGCCTTCAAAAACTATACATTCACTTATCCCTTTTTTTCTTGTTCGATTAACACGACCAAATCGTTGAATAAGTGCATCAAGTGGGGCGGGCTCTGTGAAAATAATATCATAATCAATATCTAAGCTTACTTCAATTGCTTGAGTTCCTACTAGCAGTTTCACTTCATTCCCAAAAAGTTGTTTTTCTTTTTTATTTCTATCATTAGCATTAAAAGAACTATGAAGCAAAACTTTATTGGCAATTTTTAAGTTTTTATACATTGATTGTGCTTGCTTAACAGTATTACAAACAACCAAAACTTTATCTCCTCTATCTAAAACATTTTGAATTAAATGCAAATTTTCATCTAATCGTCCTTCTTTTACAGTTATTCTATGCCTCTTAAAATTCTCATATAACTCTGAATTTGCTTTGATTGTATTAAAGTTGCCAATAACATTCTCTAGTTCAATCCTTAAAAACCGTGGCAGTGTTGCTGTCATTATAAAAACTTTCACATTCAGATAGGTTATAGCAAACTTCAATAAAACAATTATCTGAGCAAACACTTTTGGATTATACGCATGAATCTCATCAAAAATAAAATAACCACCTGCCCATTCAAAAATTCCTTTTTCAAAACCTTTAAGAGCAAAAATATTTTTCAACAACTGAAAAGGGGTAACTATTTTTAATGGAGTTACAAGATTTTTAAACTGCTTTTTAATTTCTTTCTTTTTTTGTTCATCTATTAAATCATCATTTTCAAACTTATTTTCAATAAACGCAGATAACTTCCCATGAACTAGCCCTATTTTTTCAGGAATTTTTTCATTCAATCTGTTATACATTGCATTAATAGATGCTGTAAAAGGTAAAATATAGAAAATCCTACCTTGCCCTGTAGTTTTTATTTGATTCTGAAGCCATAGCAATGAACTTTCTGTTTTTCCAGCTCCTGTTGGTGCTGTCAAAATGGTATTTCCTAAAACTTCTGACGATTTTTGCTGATGACTATAAAGTTCAAATCCAGACTTATAGAGGTAATTGAAATCTTTAATATTTAAGTTATTAATCCTTTTGATTCCTGCTGAAGCTAAATGATCACATTGCTTAAATGCCCCTGCCAATAATAAAAGTTCAATTAAATCAGGAAAGTTATTAAACTTCTTTCGAACAAATTGCTGTAGTACACTTTTGGGATTATGAATTTGTGCTTTTGATAAATCAATATCATATTCTTTCAGAAGAGATAAAACATCAATAATTGGCACGTTCTTTTTAAATGCTTCTTCAAAAGATAAAACCTTATTAATACCATCTAAATCAAGCCCAAAATCATCGTCATCTTCGTCGTATTCACTTAATTGGTCTATTAATCTTTCATAATCCTTATGATGTCCAGCTATTACATTATATATTAAATCTTTATTTTTAATATTTAACCCTCTCACAAATGGTAAAGAAAATAATTCATGTCTTTGAGAATTCCATTGGTTAGGTTTTCCTTGTAATACTTTCTGAAATTCACTATGAGCTTTTCCTAAATCATGAAAAATGACGCTTAACCGTAAAAGGTTCCAAAATTCATCTTCCTTAACTAAAGAAGAAATATTAGTAAAGGATTTCTTTAAGACTTCAACAATTAATAAAGCATCATTGATATGCTCTTGCAATGTTGTTTCTGGTTTCGATTTAGCTAATATTTTCATTAAAACTTTTTTTTACAGTATACTATCATATTAATTTAAGACCTATTTTTTACTGACAAAAGCATCGTAGATGCAATATTATGGTAGTAGTAGAAAAGGACACCCGAGATCATAGCACAGTATGTGCGGAATTATTTATCATAAAATTCAAAAACATAATGATTATCGAATTTTATTTCAAATTTTTGTAATAAGTCTAAATATTCTTCTTTAAATGTTCTTTTTTCATGATGTTCTTCCTGTTTTACGATATATTGTATAACATTATCTCTTTGAGAACGTGAATATGAAAAAGCACCATACCCCTCTTGCCACGAAAACTTTCCATTTACGTAACTATTTTGATTTATCCATTTTGAAGAATTTGTTTTCACTATTCTAAGAATCTCAGAAATAGAAGTTGTTGGATGTAATTCAAAAAAAATATGTACATGATCCTTATATCCATTTACAGCTAGTGGATATTGTTTATTATTCTTCAAAATTCCAAAAATGTATTTGAATAAATCGCCTCTAAAACTTTTCTTCAACAAATTTGCTCTTCCTTTAATAGAAAAAACTGCATGAATATTTATTTGTGTATATGTGTTTGCCATTACTGTGCCCATTAAATAATATCGAACCTATGGTTCTTTAAAATTTGGTAATTATTAATTCTACCATAATTATGAGTCTACGACTCTTAATTGTAGTTTGAAAAACTAAAAAAAATCATTTTTAAACACCATAGATACGATATTAATTATATTTCTATTTTTCTCTTAAAATTTCAAATGATGGAAATAAATATCTACTTCATCATTATTAATTACATCGGTATAGGCCTCTATATTTGCGTTATCACAACTGATATTTCTTGCACTACAAGAGATAACAGAATATGGTTCTGTTCCAATATTGTTGCGTGGAATTGAATTTGTAAAATATTTTGGCAATGCCTGAATTTCTCCTGGTAAATAATTCTCCGAGAAAGGAATTATTTGTCCTTTAATATTTTTAGGAGCTGTATTTTTTACTAATTCAACTTCATCAATAGCATCAACCGTTACCAGATCGCCACTTCGTCCTAAAACAAGTGAATAATAAGGTTTTTGTAAATACTCAACAAGTTCTTTATCTTGCAAATAAATATAAAGATGGCAGTTATAAAGAAACTCTCTTTTCATTACATTAGATTTTGTAGAATTTGAAGGATAAGAGCCTGATTTTGTAGTTTTCAATTCTATTTGATAAATTGTTTCCAAATCGGTTGCTTTTGCTTCATATTCAAAATAATATCCAAATTTCAATTGAGAATGTTCTATATATTTACCTGCGGCAGCATTCAATAAGCCTAAAACCGTACTAATAGGCGGAACATCAAGAGTTGGTTGATATCCTGAAATTAAATTCGGATATCGAAAACTCGCCGTCCATGATGATATTTTAATACGGTATGTTTTCATAATTAATCCATTTGAGTTTCTAATTGTATACAATAACTTTCGATAGAATCATTAACTGTTTTTATTACTACTAAATCCTTAAATTCAGTCTCTAAAGCTTTTAACTCATCATTTTTCTCATCCATAAAACCAGCCCTTTTACCAATAAATATTTTGCCATCAAAATCCGATTTATAATCATTAATAACTTCTTTAAGAGCATCAATATTCAATTCTGCATATTCGTTATAGGCTCCTGTGTTAGAAGCGATATGAGAAAAAGGATGATTACCTGTTTTTGTTGTAGCAAGAACAATAAATTTTGGTGTAACATCGCCCATGTTACTTGTTTGCATAGCACCACCAGAAATATTTCTCAAGGCCTTTATTGTATCTACAGCCCTTTGTACACGTATATTTTTTTCAATACGCACCAATTTGTGGTTAGGTACAAATTCATCATCAATCTCAATAGCACCATTTTCCAATGCTTCTGTTCTTAATTTCTCTGATAGATTTACATAACCTGTTTTATTGTAATTTGAAAAAGTTCCAATTTGAGTTAAGTCTAAACTGAACATTCCTTTCATAATTGCACTGTATTCTTGTTTTCCATAAGGAACAGAATCTCCTTCTTGACGTGCCATGCTCGACCAATTTTCTTCAGGATTTACAGAAGCAACAGATACTATTGCTGTGTTTTTAAGTGGTGAGATACGGGTTACTGTAACATTTTCCGTCTTGTCTTTACCTTTTTTATCTTTTTGAGGATTTCCATCTTTATCAAGAACAACTTCTTTAGCAGCTCGCATATATCCAAAAACATCATCATCTGCAAATTTCATAGGATTAGCATCCGTAAATGCAATTTTAGACTCCCTAGTTATTGGTGATAAATCCCAATTCATATTTTTCTGTAATGAATCTCTCCACCATGCTCGCCATGCTTGCCCTGAAACATATACATAAGATTTCCCATTTTTACGAATACGTTTAGTAGCAACTGCATTATCAAAATTACTTGATTTGTTTTTTCCTGCATTATTTAATGCAACTACATCTACATCAAGTAAAATAAATCCTTGAGTTTTTAAATTCTTCATTTTTTTAATATTTAGTTTTGTTCAATATTTTCATTTAATTCTTCTTCCAAATCAACATCTACTTTCAAATTAAGTTCATGCATTTTTTGATAAATTGCAATAAGCAAAACATCTCTTATTTCACCTGTATTACCTGAATCTGAAAATAAGTAGTCAGTATAATCCTTAACACTAATAATTGGCGTTTCGTTGCCTTCGTTATAATTTTCATCAATTAGCTTCAACAAAAAGCGTCTTAATTCAAAAGCTTTAGATATTCCATTTAATCGAGTAATAAACTTCTTGATTTCATCTTCACCTCTATCATTTATGATAAAATCGGCAAGTTCCATTATTTTGTTTATTGTTTCTTTTTTCATATTTCTTATATTTTGTTGATATATTCTAATTATGTCGAAATGTAATTTATTGCCTTTTTTTGACCAATTTAAAAATTCAGGAGTTATGTTTTGATTATCAAGAAGGTTACTTAATATGCGGTTATACCATTTACTAAAGTCTTTAAAAGAAAACACTTCAGTCTTTCCTTTTTTCTCAATTTTATACTTGCCTGATTTCTGATTATACTTTGTATCCTTTTTGCGATAATAACTGTTAATAAATTCTTTCCAATCAGTTTTATATTTTAACTCACAAAATCTATAAAAAGAAAATAAAGTAGATGAAAACTTATACAAATCTAAATCTGGTCCTTGATTGTAATTTGTAAAATGAAACATTGTTAAAGAAATGTTTTTCTTTTCATCTTTTGCTACATCCAAGTTTTTAATACACAAACTAGCATATTTGAAAATAGAATTCGCAGCAATAGATGAATCACTTTCTGCTATTTCCCTTGACGTTCCAATAGCAATATTATTTAGATTCTGTGCAATATTAATTTTGCAAATATATTTTGCGACTTCAATATTGTTGCTTTGAATCAATCCCATATACTTTCCTACTCTAAGAACACCAAGTGGTACAAATAAAAGCCTTATTATTATTTCTTTTGATAATAAAATTCCATTATCAAAAAAATGATGGTAATTGACTAATTTGCCTGAGCCTGATAAAATGAATTGATCTTTCTTTGTTTTAAAAACACCTGTTTTTCTACCAGAAATCCTACAAAAATCAAATATTGCATCTTTCCCTTGAATTAATTCTAAATACTTTTGAACTGTATCTTTCACAGGATTTTTAGAAGAACTATTAATTATTGGTGAATTTGGAAAAAAGAAATAGATTGTCTTTCCCCAATCATTCACATAAATTTTCGTTACAAAATCAATAAGCTCATCAATATCTTTATCGGGATAAACATTCTCCCATAAATATTGAATAACATAACCACCAGTATCGGCAAAAGGGTCTCCTGTCGGTTTAGTTAACCATTCGTAATCAATCGTTTTATTATTTTTTTTCATATTACTATCCTATTTTCCATGGTAAAATTATGTGTCATATTTGCAGAAACTGCACATATACTACATTTTTTTACCATTATATTTATATTTTACACTTCTTCTTATCAGTAATATAATGGTTTTTAATCGTGTTAATCTTGTCAAAAAATAATACCTATCCAAAATCCACTTCCCCACACCCAAAACCAACTGAGTTCATGCTTCCAAATCCGGCATTTAGGCCTATTTCTATTATTTCTTTTGGGGCAGTAAGTTCAAAGTCGAACCAATATCCTCTTACTTCGGTTTGTGCAGGTGTATGCGCTTTTATGGTTTGTTTTGTAGTTTTTGTGTTGAGTTTTGTGATATTAAAATCGAGATTTTCAATTGAAATGTTGTTTTTTCCCGTTGCTGTGTATTTGTCTGTCAGATTTTTGAGAAAGAGTTCTTTATATTTGGGATGTGTTGGTAATATGTATGTTTCGTGTTTTTTGTTGTTTTCTAATAATCCTAATGTAATAGGGGAAAGCAATTTTATTTGTACTGATTTGGTGTCTGGTATTTTTTCTTTAATTACTTCAATATTTTCAACTTCCATTTCTATGCCCGAAATCTTATCCCCAATAAATACTTTTTGTTGTTTAAATAATCCAACTACAAAATTTTCCATTTGTTCGGGTAAATGAAAAGCTATTGTTAGTGAAGCATAATTAGACCATATTTTCATTCTATCGCTTCTTGGTATTATTTTCCATGTATTTTTGGGGAATCTTAATTGCGAGAATGTGAATAACTTAAATGTTTTACCGTTTTCTAGTTTATATCCTGACTCGTGTAATTTTGTGGCAAATTCTTTATCGGCTTGTGCAAATATTTTATATATCCATGCACTTATGGGGTATTGATAATTTAGGGGTAATAATTGTTGTTTTTTAGTTATTTTGAACTTTAATATAAGTCGCATGTTCTATTTTTTAATATTATAAAACCTATGTTTATTCAAATGTACAAAAGGGTAATGACAAAAACTGTCGTTACAATATTTTATTTTCAATTTTATTTTCAATATATTTTTTTAGTTCGTAAGGTTCCAGTATTTTAATTTCGTCTATTAGTCCCATGACAAATCTTCCGACACCGGTATAGTTTGCTATTTGGGTGTTTAATAAGTACTTATTATCGTTTAATTTTGTTATGTAATTTTGTGCAAGCGGATATTCTTCTATGAGTAAATTTTTTGCTCTGAGGCTTAGTTCTAATTTTGTTAAAATTTTCTCGTTGGTCGAGATATTAAAAATATCTGTTATTCCGGGTTTATGTTGCGATTCGAATTTTTGAAACGATTTTAATATTCTTACTTTATTTATTCTTTGGGTCTTAAAAATCTTATTTGTATTATCGTCTAAATCGTAGCACCATACATTTAAATATCCTTTTGTAAATTCTATAGGTTCAACATTTCGGTCTTTTATAGTTCCTGTGTTTGCCGATTCATAGTTTTTAAGAATTATTTGTTTTTTTTCTTTAATAGCAGTGTTTATTTTCGAAATATTTTGCGAACATTGAGTGTCGTAATTTAGGTCTTTAATTCTCTTGTCTTTATATAGTGCATAAAGTTTTCGAAGTAGATTTTCTTTTAAAATATTTTTGTTGTCAACCGAATTAATTGCATTATGTAGAATAAGAGCTTCTTCTTCGGTAAAATGTAATAATTCGCTTATGTTACCTTTGTAATTGTTTTGTTTTTTTATTTTATAGTATGTTTTGTCCGATTTTATAGTTTCAACTTCGAAGCCTATTTTACGAAAACTGCTTATATATCGTTCTATTGTTCTTTTCGAGACATTAAATTTTTGAGTTAATTCATCCATACTTTTCCCAAAAGGATTTCCTAGCAGCAGTAAAGTTTCTATCATTCTTTCGAGCGATTTGTATTCTGTCATAATTTATTAACTAGCATTAACTTTTTAAAAACAGATGAAATTAGCAATATTTATTTAATATAAAAAGTTATATAAATGCTTTTTGTAATATTTTATACCTTGCTAGGTGTTGAGTGAAGCAAAAACGATTTAGAGATATTTAATAAAAAAGCAGTAATTTTGATTGTAGATATTTTAATTAATATAAAATGAAGAAATTACATATAATAATATTAACATCATTACTTTCGGGGAATATTTTCTCTCAGAATTTATCTGCTTATCACGATTTTCGCAATAAGTTTTATATTTTCGATAATGGGAAATCGATATTTGCCGAGCCACTTCCTGTTAATTCTTTTGAAGTTGGTAAAAAATCAGTTGCTTTTGTCGATAACACAGGTGCTTTTAAAGTATACCTGAATGGTAATATTGTAAAACTATCGGAAAGTGTAAATAAGTATGAGATTACTAACAATTACCTAGTGTACGATTTATATGGAAGTCTTAAGGTTTTCGATAATGGAAAAACTTCTTTGTTGTCTATAAATTATAGTCGTTATTCGGCCGGAGATAGTATTGTTGTATTTTACGATAATACAAAAAAATTATTTAGTGCATATTATAATGGAGAGATAGTGATTCTTGAAGATGCTATTGCGAAAGAAGCAATAAGTAATTTTAAATCTGGAGATAACATAGTAGCATTTAAAAGTAATGATAATTATTTAAAGGTTTTTTATCGAGGAGAGATAAGTGAGCTAATGTTGGTAGAAACACCTATGTATTATAAAGTTGGGCGCAATATTGTGGCTTTTGTTAATAAGGGATATAATAGTTTCGATGCATTTTATAAAGGCGAAATTATTAATTTATCATCATATTCTCCAAAATCGTATTATACTGCCGACGATATTGTTTGTTGGGTTGATTATTCCGGTGCTTTTAAAATTTTCGATAATGGTGATATATCTACAATAAGTCCTTTTGCTCCTGAAGAATATTTTGTCGATGATAAGATTATTGTTTATTATGAGAACAACTTTTTAAAAGCATATTATAATAAGAAGAGCTATACTTTAGAAAATTATATTCCTATAAAGATTATGATAGATTTAGATAAGGTAATATATATTGATAAAGAAAACAGATTAAAGATATTCGACAATGGAGAAGTAAAAATATTATCATACGAGAATATTAATTTAATGTATATAAATAATAATGTAATTGCTTTTAATGATGGAGTTAATACAACAAAAATATACTATAATGGTAATGTTATTGTATTGTAAAATAGTTAAATCACTGCAAAAAGTAACTTGAAATTAGGTGTAAAAAAGATGCTATCTAAAAAGTAAAATTTCAATCTATTTTTGTCATATTGAGCTTGTCGAAATATCTCATTTTTAAACTAATAGATTAACTTTGTTGAGTTCGTTTCACTCGGTTCTTCGACTTCGTTCAGGATGACAATAATCCTCTCTTTTTCGACAACACCTTTTAATTAATGTGGAGACTAGGAGAATCGAACTCCTGACCTCTTGACTGCCAGTCAAACGCTCTAGCCAACTGAGCTAAGCCCCCATAATTTCTAGGTGCTAAAGTAATATTTTTTTACAATACTAAAGATAAATTCGAATAATTTTTTTCTTGGCTTTGTAATTAATAAAGTAATAGTTTATGTTTGCAACATATAATAAAAGAAAACGTATTTATAAATAAGCAATATATTTTTGTAATTTATTTTATAAAAGTTTTGAATAAGATTAATAATTAAGTAATTTTAAGCGCTCAAAAAAAATATTGATATGGAAATTAAGAAATCAGACAAAGCTAATTTAGAAAAGAAGAAAGGAATATTTCTTCAAATAGGTTATGTTGTAACTCTTGGGTTAGTTCTTCTAGCTTTTGAATGGGGTACACGACCTGATAATTCAAATTCTTTAGGACAATTGGAAGATGTAAATCTTGAGGAACAAGTAATTCCAATTACTAGACAAAAGCAACCGGAACCACCTCCACCACCTCCACCACCAAAAACTGTAGAGCAGTTTAAAGTAGTTCAGAATAATGTGGAAATTGAAGACGAAGCTCTTTTTGACGATACTGAAGCTGACCAAGAAACTCAAGTAGAAATAGTTGAGTTCGAAGCTGAAGAAGAAGAAGCAGAACAAGAAGTATTTTTTGTTGTTGAAGACATGCCTACTTTTCAAGGGAAAGATAAAGATTATTTTAGAACCTATATTCAAAAAAATCTAAGATATCCTACTATCGCTGCCGAAAATGGTATTAGCGGTAGAGTTTATGTTCAGTTTGTTGTGAATAAAAGAGGAGAAGTTACTAATGTAAGAGTAGTTAGAGGTGTTGACCCATCTTTAGATAAAGAGGCAATTCGTGTAATTAAGTCGTCTCCTAAATGGGTTCCCGGTAAACAAAGAGGTCAAGCCGTTTCTGTTGGTTTTACTTTCCCAATTGTTTTCCAATTACAATAATTACAAAATAATATATTTAAAGCCCCGAATTTCGGGGCTTTTTTTTTGAATAATTTAAACCGGTATTTTTTAAACCATAATTTATTGGCATGCCTATATTGCCATCGAAAAATTATTTGGCAAATCTTTTGAACTCACTATACAGTTTTACATTCATCTGAGTTAACTGTCTCTTTTCTGTCGCAATCAGACATTCCACCTTAATGTTTATTCATTCCTGATTGTTTATTGTACGGAGATTACATTTCTAAATCCTAAGTTTCTAGATTACTTATAGATTTTTATTATTAATAAAAAGCTTAAATAAAATTTGGATTACAACATAGAAGGTTAGTAAGTGTTTGTTTTTGAAAATTGATGATTTATTAAAAATAAAATTTAGTATTTTTGCAGATGCAGAAATAATAGATATAAATAATAGATGCCGAAGAATATTGAGAATAAAGAAGTTGTAGAAAAAGCTGTATTGATTGGAATTATCAATCAAAATCAGAATGCAAAACAAGTAGCAGAGTATTTGAATGAGTTAGCTTTTTTAACAAAGACTGCAGGGGCAGAGCCTGTAAAAAAATATACTCAGCAATTAGATAAACCAAATCCAAAAACCTTTGTTGGAACAGGGAAGCTTGCCGAGATAGAAGATTTTGTAAAAGAGAATGAAATAGATATTGTTATTTTTGATGACGAGCTTACTCCTTCGCAATTACGTAATATAGAAAAAGTGATGGAGTGTAAAATTTTAGATCGCACAAATCTTATTCTCGATATTTTTGCTACAAGAGCACAAACAGCACACGCGAAAACTCAGGTTGAATTAGCTCAGTATCAATATCTTCTTCCTCGTCTTACAGGTATGTGGACTCACCTTGAACGTCAACGTGGAGGTATCGGAACCAAAGGGCCCGGTGAAACAGAAATAGAAACCGACCGACGTATTATTCGTGATAAGATTACACGATTAAAAGAGCAATTAAAGAAAATAGATAAACAAAAAGCTACACAAAGAAAAAATCGTGGTAAATTAGTGCGTGTTGCATTAGTTGGATATACTAATGTTGGAAAATCGACAATAATGAATATGCTTAGCAAATCGGATGTGTTTGCCGAAGATAAATTGTTTGCTACTCTCGATACTACGGTTAGAAAAGTAGTTATAGAGAATCTTCCATTTCTTTTGACCGATACCGTTGGGTTTATACGTAAATTGCCACATAATATAGTAGAATCGTTTAAATCTACTTTAGACGAAGTTAGCGAAGCCGATATTTTACTTCATGTGGTTGATATTTCTCATCCAAATTTCGAAGAACAAATAAATATTGTTAATTCTACTCTAAAAGAACTTAATGCCGTTGATACTCCTACATATCTTGTTTTTAATAAGATTGATGCTTATTCGTACATTAAAAAGGATGATGATGATTTAACACCTAAAACGAAAGAGAACTATTCTTTAGAAGAGTTGCAGAATACTTGGATGGCAAAAAATAATAATCAAAGTATTTTTATCTCGGCTAAGAAAAAGATTAATCTTAAGCAATTTAAAGATCTTGTTTACGAAAATGTAAAAAAAGTACATGCAATACGATATCCGTATAACGATTACTTATACTAGGGTTTTAGTATTTCCGATTAGCTTATTATCGATAATATATTTTGCAATCTGAACAGCATTTGTGGCAGCTCCTTTTCTAAGATTGTCGGCTACAATAAACATATTTAAACCATTATCGATAGAATAATCTCTTCTTATTCGTCCTACAAAAACTTCGTTCTTGCCTTCAGAAGTAATAGGCATAGGATATATGTTTTTAGATGGCTCGTCTTGAACAATTACTCCCGATGAGTTATTTAAGATATTTCGAATTTCTGATATTTCGAATTTATTTTCGAATTCGAGATTTACCGATTCCGAATGACCTCCACTAACAGGAACTCTAACTGCAGTTGCTGTTGTCTTAATATTCTTATCAAGAATTTTATGTGTTTCGTTAACAAGTTTCATCTCTTCTTTGGTGTAATCGTTTTCTAAAAATACATCGCAATGAGGAAGACAATTTTTGTCTATTGTATAAGGATAAGCTTTTTCTCCTGAAATGCCGTTTCTTTCGTTTTCTAATTGATTAACAGCTTTTATTCCCGAACCGGTAATCGATTGATATGTCGATATTATTAGTCGGTTTATTTTATATTTTTTGTGTAATGGAGCAATAGCAACTAATAATTGAATTGTAGAACAATTTGGGTTTGCAATAATTTTGTCGCTTTTAGTAAGGATATTAGCATTAATCTCGGGAATAATTAGTTTTTTATCTTTATCCATTCTCCATGCCGAAGAATTGTCGATAACAGTAGTCCCGTTTTTAGCAAATAGTGGAGCATATTTTAAAGATGTATTTCCTCCTGCCGAGAAAATTGCAATTTCAGGTTTTAACTTAATTGCTTCGTTAATACTTATTATTGTATATTTTTTATTATTAAATAAAATTTTCTTTCCAAGCGATTTCTCAGAAGCTACAAGAAGCAATTCATTATTTGCTAAGCCTTGTTCTTTTATTACTTTAAGCATTACAGTGCCCACAAGTCCGGTAGCTCCAACTATTGCAATTTTCATCTATTATAGTTTGTTTTATTTGTTATTTTTCTTGCTATTAGTAAATGTAAATAGCATTTTTGTATATTTCAAAATTAATTTATTTAATCGATTTATTATGAAAAAGATTATTATTTTTCTGCTATTAGTTCCTATTGCTGCATTTGCACAGCTTACCGATAATTTCGAAGATGGAGATATTAGTAATTGGCTTGAAAGTAATGTTGGACGTTGGGAAGCTTCAAGCGATAATCCATTGAATGGTGCATATTCTTTACATCATATTTTCGACAATTCTGTTGGAGATACCGATCAGATTTCTATTGCACTTCCGGCAATAGATTTGAGTGCAGAAAATATAAATTGGCAATTTCAGATTAAATATGGATATAATCCATCGGGAGGAAATAATTGGAGTGTTTTTCTTATGTCCGATGCAAATTCTTTAGAAATGCTCCCAACAGGTAGTGCTAATGGATATGCTTTAGGTGTTAACTATAATAGTAGCGACGATAAAATTAAGTTGTATAAAATTGAAGATGGAAACGAAACAGTAATTGTTAATACTGGAATTGACTGGCAAAATATTGTTGGAGTTTCGCAAAAAGTAGGTTTTGAAATTTTAAGAACGATTAGTGGAGATTGGGAAGTTTATATCGATTATACCGGAGGATTCGATAATCTCGAATTAATAGGAACAGGAAATAATAGCGATTATTCTACAGCTGATTTTTTTGGTGTATATTATTTGTATACTTCGAGTGCCGATTGTAAATTATGGATAGATGATATTTATTATGGTAAAGAAATTTTCGATACAATATTGCCGCTTGTTGACACCTTAGAAGTATTATCAACAAAAAGTTTATTGGTAAAATTCTCTGAAAGAGTTGATTCTGCTAGTGCTGTTGGCAAAAGTAATTATTTAGTCGATAATGGTATTGAAAATCCCGATAGTGTAATTTTTGACCCTACAAACAGAGATAGGGTAGTTCTTGAATTTAATAATTCGTTTAGCGATGGAATTCAGAATAGTGTAGATGTATCGAATATCGAAGATTTAGAAGGAAATATTCTTAGCGATACAACATTATATTTTACTTACGAATATCAGAAAATTGTAAAGTTAGAAGTGTTAAGCCTAAACGAATTAAGTATTTCGTTTTTGCGTGCTGTAGATACAGTAAGTGCTCAAGATATTTCTAATTATACTGTAAATAATAGTATTGGAAATCCTTCAATGGCAAGTATTACAGAACTGAATAAGGTAAAGCTTAAATTCGACACAGATTTTGTTAACGAAACGAACTACGAGATAGAAATTAAAAATGTTGCCGACTTAAATGGCGATTCTATGAACCTTAGTATTCAGCAATACTTATATTTTATACCACAAAAATACGATATTGTTATTAATGAAATATTTGCCGATCCCTATCCACAAGTTGCTTTACCCGAATCGGAATATATAGAACTTTTTAATACTACATCTTTTGCAATAGATATTACTGACTGGAGTTTTATAGCAGGTTCGTCGGATTGCAAAATTCCTGAACATAGTATAGATGCATTAGGATATATAATATTATGCGATATTAATGATGTTGACGATTTCTCTGCTTTTAGTAATGTGATTGGTGTTTCTTCGTTTCCAACAATTTCAAATTCCGGTGCATTGATACAACTATTAGATACTAACGATATTGTAATTTCGGAAGTTAGTTATAATGATACATGGTATCAAAATCCCGAAAAACACGATGGTGGTTGGTCGCTCGAGAAAATCGACCCAAAAAATAATTGTAGTGGAATAAATAACTGGATAGCATCGGAAAGTAGTATTGGAGGAACTCCCGGTGCTATAAATTCTGTCGATGCAATTAATTTCGATAATACTAAGCCAAGCATTACTTTTTTAGAAACAGTATCATCATCGCGATTAAAAATACATTTGTCGGAACCTGTTGATGAAACCATTGCTCAGATTAAGACAAATTATTTTGTTGATAATGGAATTGGAAATCCTCAGAGTATTATTATAAATAATATAGAAAATGATATTGAATTGTTATTTGCCGATAATTTTGTAGAAAATGCAACAAATATATTATCTGTAAGTAATCTAGCCGATTTGTGTGATAATGTAATGGATAATAAAGACCTTGAGTTTGTTTATCATCCAATAGACGCATACGATATTGTTATTAACGAGATTATGATTGACCCGGAGCCTGTAATTAATTTGCCGGCTACGGAATATATAGAACTTTTTAATACAAGCAATTACGATATAAGTATTAGTAATTGGATTTTAGAAGCTGGCTCGTCGAATGCCGATATTCCTTCTTATGTGCTTTCTGCCGGCGAGTATCTGATACTTTGCGACGAAGATTCATATAATTTGTTAAATATTTATGGCAATACGCTTGCTTTCTCAGGATTTCCTTCATTATCGAATTCGGGAAGCCGAATAACTTTAAAGACAGATTTCGGAAAAGTGATTTCAAATATTAATTACACCGATAAATGGTATTCCGATGAAAATAAAGATGATGGAGGTTGGTCTATCGAGCAAATCGACCCAATGAATCCTTGTGGAGGAATTGACAATTGGAAAGCTTCTGAAGATAATAAAGGTGGCACTCCGGGAATGCAAAATTCGGTTTTTGCAGCGAATCCAGATTTATATGCTCCTGAACTAATAAAAGCTACTATGATAAATGATAGTACTGTTAAATTGTTTTTCTCAGAACCTGTTGATAGTACATTTGCAACAATAATAACTTCATACAATGTTGAGAATATAGGAAATCCCGATAAGGTAATTATCGATTCTCCAAATAATATGTTTGTAGAGTTAGAATTCTCAGAGAGGTTTAGTAAAAATACTATTTACACTTTAGAGATAAGTGGCGATATTCCCGATTGTGCGGGTAATGTTATGGTAATTGGAGAGTCAATTAGATTTGCAATTCCTGAGATGCCTGAAGAACACGATTTACTTATTAACGAAGTATTATTTAATCCGCTTCCAGGGGGAGTAGATTTTATTGAGATTTATAACAATTCTGATAAAACTATCGATTTAGCTGATATTAATCTGGCAAACATCGACGACGATTCAGGAGATATTTCTTCGTCGGGAATAGTTTTAAGCGAAGGATATCTTGTATTCCCTCACGAATATTATGTTGTTACCGGCGACCCTGAAACAGTGATGTTGCAATATTATACATCGAATTCGGAGAATATTGTTACATCAGATAATATGCCGTCTATGAACGATGATGAAGGCGAAGTAATAATATTAGATAAGTTTTTTAATATTATTGATTATATGGAGTATAATTCCGATATGCATTTTGCTTTATTAATTACAGAAGATGGAGTGTCGCTCGAGAGAATCAGTCTTACACGAGATGCAAGCGATAAATCGAATTGGCATTCGGCAGCCGAAAGTGTTGGTTTTGCAACTCCTGCATATAAAAATTCTCAGTTTAGCGAGAATAACGAAAGTAATGATGAAATAACTATTGAGTCGGAAGTATTCTCGCCCGATAACGATGGGTACCAAGATAATTTTATTATTAATTATTCGTTCGAAAAACCGGGATATGTTGCTAATGTAAAAATTTTCGATTCGAAAGGACGAATGATTCGTCGTTTAAAAAATAATGAGTTGCTTGCTACAGAAGGTTCTTTTGTTTGGGATGGATTAAATCAAGAAAAGCAGAAATCGGCAATAGGAATATATGTGGTTTATATTGAACTGTTCGATTTAGATGGAAATGTAAAAAAATATAAGAAGACTTGTGTTGTTGCCGGAAAACTCTAGTATTTTTTCTTAGCAATTAATAGTACAAATGGGATAGATAATATCGAAACTATTGCAGAAATTTTAAAAGTATCTATTATCCCTATCCAATCGCTTAATATTCCGATAATTAACGATGTTATTGAGCCTGAGATAAATGATATTGTCATATAAATACCATTAAGAAAAGTATGTTGATCAGTTTTAATATCCATTAACATTGCTAGTATTATTGGTGTGTACGATAACATCAAAAATCCTAAAAGTATTAATAAAGGAAATACAAAATATCCGTTAGCAAAGACAAATAATATTGCTATAATAGGAGATATGGTACTTATAATGCTAAGTAGTTTTATACGACCTATCTTATCGGAGTAAGTTCCGGCAAGAAAAACTCCAATGGCTCCGGCAATTTCGAATGCCGATAATGATATTCCTCCAAACCATAGACTTTCTCCTTTTACTTTTAAATAAGTTGGTAAGAAATTTACGATAGCAGATTTAATAAAACCTGTAAAAAATACTATTCCCGTTATTAGTATAAAGAATTCTAAATTTTGTTGTAAGGTTTTTTTTGTATCTATCTTTTTGTGTTTCTCGAAATTTTCTGATATTGGAATATTTCGAAATTTAAAATATAATACCAGTGAGGCTATTAGCCCAAATGGGATAAGTTTATATGTTCCTTCTAAGCCCCATACCGAAACAGCTCCCAGAATTACTAGAGGTCCGATTGTGCGCGCAGCTTCGCCACCAAACATATAAAAACTCATTCCTTTACCAACACGATTTCCCGAGACTTTTTTTATTAATACAGGGGTTGGTACATGAAACATAGCTCCACTAATTCCCATAATAAATAGTAAAATGGCTAAGACAGCAAAATGCGATGTGCTACCTAATAAACTCATGCAAATTGTAGTAATTGCAGGCGCAATAATTACAAGGTATCTTATTTTAATATGATTTGCTAATAAGCCTATTAATGGATTAAAAAGATATGGTAATCGTTGAATAACAGGAAGAAGACCTGCTAGAGTATAATTTAATTTTAGCTTTTCTATTAATAATGGTAAAATAGGAGCAAGGAAAGACGAATAAACATCGTGAATAAAATGGGCTAAAGAAATAGTTATCACATTTGATAATTGGAAACCGTTCTTAGTATGATGTTTAGTAGTATGCATAATATTTGTAAATATCAATGCAGGTAATTGATATTATTACCTGCACTAATATTAATTATTTCATATATTTTTTATAATGAAGCAATAAGCTGTTCCATTATAAGAGTCATTTTTGGTTCAGCATTTTCTGCAACGCTTTGTACATCTTCGTGTGTTACTTTAACAATTTTCCCGGGAACCCCTAAGTCGGTAATAATTGAAATAGCAAAGCATGGGATATTCATATGACGAGCAATAATTATCTCAGGAACTGTTGACATTCCAACAGCATCGCCACCCAAAATACGAAAATACTCATATTCTTTTGGTGTTTCTAATGTTGGTCCGGTTGTTCCAATATAACAACCAACTTGCGTTTTAATATTGTTTTTTCGGGCTATTACCTGAGCTGTATTAATTAATTCTCTATCGTAGGTATTGCTCATATCGGGGAATCGTGGACCAAGTTCGTCGATATTCTTGCCAATTAATGGATTTGGAATAAGGTTAATATGATCGTTAAGTATCATTAAATCGCCAATTTCATAATTAGGATTCACTCCACCACTAGCATTCGATACTAATAAATAATTAATTCCTAACATTTTAAAAATACGAACAGGGAAAGTTACTTCTTGCATGTTATATCCTTCGTAGTAATGAAAACGTCCTTGCATAGCAACGATATTCTTACCACCTAAAACTCCAAAAATAAGTTTTCCTGAATGTCCTTCTACTGTCGATATCGGGAAATTGGGTATGTCTTTATAATCAAGAGTATGTTTTATTTTTATGTCTTTTACTAATCCTCCTAATCCTGTCCCTAAAATTATTCCTATTTCGGGCTTAAAATTGGTCTTTTCCTGAATAAACGATGCCGTTTTTTTTATTTTTTCTAACATAGTCAATTATTTGATTATTAAAATCATGATTCTTTTTATCTATAAAAATTACCTTTATAGGAAGGTAATAGAAATTCTGTTTTAAGAGTTCTGCAATATTACTAAAATTTTGTAAGCGCATTGCATCTTTTTCTGTAGTAAGTATTATTTTATTTTTAGAAACTATTTTATTATAGGTTTTTTCTATCTTTTCAATATCCTTAAAATTAAAGTTATGATGATCGGGAAATTTTAATATAGTAATATCTGATGAAATATTTTCTTTAACATGATTTATTAGTGGTTTAGGATTTGCAATTCCTGTAACTAATAGTATTGATAGTTTATTGTTATTCTGATTTTTTTTAGAAACAATATTTTTTTCTATATCCTGAAAAACAGGAGTGAAATCTTCATAAGTAAAGCTCGTAAAAAATAGTTTTTGATAAGGAAATGGTTTGATTTCTTTATATATAATTCGTTTTTTTATTGGTTCTATATTTTTTGGGCATTTTGTAATAATAATTATATCGGCTCTGCATTTCTCTGAAGAATGTTCGCGAAGATTACCAAGTGGTAATAAAAAATCTTTCTTTAATGGGTGCGAATAATCTATTAATAAAATAGAAATATTTGGTTTAACTTTTCGATGTTGAAATGCATCGTCTAATAAAATTGCATTGATTTTTGGTTTGTCAATTAAAATTTTTTTTATTCCTCTAATGCGATTTTCATCAACAATTACTTCAATTTGATTTTTATATTTTTGTTTTATTTGACGTGGTTCGTCTCCAATGTCTTGGGTTGTTGAGTTGTTGTTGGCAAGTAAGTAACCTTTGGTTTTACGTTTATATCCTCTGCTGAGAGTTGCAATGTTAAATTCGTCTTTAAGTAAGTTAATCAAATATTCTATATGTGGGGTTTTCCCGGTTCCACCTACAGCTATATTTCCTACCGAGATAATTGGAAGACTAAATTCTTTCGATTTTAAAATATTCTTATCAAACAGAAAATTTCTAATGTAAATAATTATTCCATATATCAAGCTAAATATAAATAAAAGAGGACTCAGAATTAATCTTGTTGTTTTTAACATAAAGGCTTTTGTTGATATATTGGTTCTGTGTTATTATTCTGTAAATTCAATATCACAAAAATAATAAATAATTTAATGATAATTAGATACCTAAATATACAAAATAATACAGAAAAAAATAACCGGAGAATTTTTAACTCTCCGGTTGTAATAATTTATAGTAAAAACTAATAAATATCTATTCTATAAGGAATTTTTGCTTGTATTCCTTTCATGTTTTTAATTTCTTGAAGCTCTTTGTAGTAAATATATTCTTTTCCGAGATTTTTTTGAATTATAGAAGCTTCTATATTTCCTTGAAACTTTTCTATAATTTGTTGAAAAGGATCTTTTAATTCAGGTAACGAAACTGTTCTGTAATTATCTAAATGTGCTGTTTCTGCTGCAATTTCAATTGCTTTTTGTAGTCCGCCAAATTCGTCGATTAAACCAATTTTAATTGCGTTTGCACCGCTCCAAACTCGCCCTTGTCCAATGCTGTCAACAGCTTCTTTTGTCATATTTCTACCTTCGGCAACATGAGTAATAAATGTTTTGTATATATCTTCTACTCCGTATTGTATCGATGCTTTTTCTTCGGTAGTTAGCTTTCTGAACATAGAACCTATGTCGGAGTGTTTATTTGTTTTAACAACCTCGATATTAATTCCAAGTTTATCGTTAAAAAGCGATTTGCTATTCATAAGCATTCCGAAAACACCTATTGAACCTGTAATAGTATTCGGACTGGCAATAATTTTATCTGCCGGAGAAACAATATAATAACCTCCCGAAGCTGCTACGTCGCCAAGTGATGCAATTACAGGTTTTACTTCTTGTGCAAGTTTTACTTCTCTCCAAATTACTTCTGAAGCTAAGGCACTTCCTCCGCCCGAATTTACTCTAAAAACAATAGCTTTTATGCTTGAGTCTTTTCGTGCTTTACGAATAGCTGTCGATATTCTGTCTGAGCCAATATTTCCTTCTTCGCCTTCGCCCATTACTACACTACCCATAGCATATATTACAGCAATTTTATCTTTGGCAAATGTGTTTGTTTTTTGCTTTTTGGGAACTTTGATATATTTAGCTAAGCTAATAGATTCGATATCTTCGTTTGCTTCTCTGTGTGTTTTGTTTCTTAGTTCGGCAAATATTTCGTCTTTATATTTTAGTCCATCAACAAATTTTGTTTCTAAAGCAGCCTTGGCATTTCTTATTGTTAGTTCATCGGCATATTTGTTTAATAAGTCAATATTTATTTTCCTCTCTTGCGAGATGCCTTTTACTATATTGTCCCAAATAGAACCCATATATGTTTCAATTTGCTTGCGATTTGCATTGCTCATTTTGTCTAACATAAATGGCTCAACAGCACTTTTGAATTTCCCGTGACGTATTATTTGTGGTTTAACGCCAAGTTTCTCAAGGGCATCTTTGTAAAACATAATTTGCGAACTTAATCCCACGAAATTAACGGTTCCTTCGGGATTAAGAAAAATACTGTCGGCTACTGTTGCTAAATAATAAGTTTTGTGATTGTAATAATCGGCATAACAAAGAATAAATTTTCCCGATTCTTTAAAATCCAATAAGGCATTTCTTATTTCTTCTAAGCTGGCCATTCCTGTTGGTATTGTAGTAAGATCGAGATATATCCCGGTAATATTATTATCGTCTTTAGCTTTTTCTATGCTTTTTAGAATTGCATCTAAACCTAGTCCGTTTGTTGGTTTGAACGATGTGAAATTGAAATTCTTCATAGGATTGTTTGAACTTCTATCGGTAATTGGTTTATTCAATTTTATATAAAGAACAGTGTTTTGTTTTACTTTAACAGTCTTATCCTGAGATGCAACCATTGTTCCAATTACGCCAAAAAATAGCATTAATAAAATTATTCCTGCGATAATAACCCCAAGAGTTGATGCTAATAAGTATTTGAAAAATCCTTTCATTTTGTATCGTTTTTTAAGTAAATAATTAAACCTAATTAGTATTTTCGTTGAAAAAATAAAAATAAGCTAATATTTTAGTTTTAGCAAAATTTTTATTGACATTAATATTAGTGTAATTTGAAATTTATATAAGAAAAATCAATATGTCGAATGTAGTATTATTAATTGGTGGAAATATTGGCGATAAGTTTGAAAATATTACTATTGCTAAGAATAGTATAATTTCGGATATTGGTAAAATAAGCAAAGAATCGGCAATTTACGAATCTAAGCCATGGGGATTCGAGCACAATCAGAATTTTTTAAATCAGGTTGTTGTGGTATCAACATATTTATTGCCTTACGAAATTCTTAACAGAATTCATATAATAGAGAATAAAATGGGGAGAAAAAGAAATAAAACAGGCTATTCTGCTCGTCCTATGGATATTGATATTCTTTTTATTGATGATATGATAGTTGATAAACCCGATTTAAAAATCCCACATATAGAAATTCCTAATCGCAGATTTACTCTTTTGCCTTTGTCTGATATTGATGAAGATTTTATACATCCGGTATTAAATAAAACAATTAAATATTTATTACAAAATTGTAGCGATAAATCGGATGTAAAAATATATTTTATTAATAAGTAACCGACGTATGTAGTTGTTCTTTAGGTATTTTTGTGATATCCTTTGTGTATCTTTAGTGATGAAATAATATTTATTTTGAGCTTTAGATTTACATTAGATTGAAAATATATGATATAAAATATTTTTAGAATTACAATTTTTCTCCATAAGCTAAGTCTCCGGCATCACCAAGTCCCGGTATTATATACGATTTCGACGATAATTCATCGTCAACAGCACCTATCCAGATAGTAACATGTGCAGGATTGATATTTTTCTTTAAATATTCTACCCCTTCTTTGCTTGCAATAATAGCGGCAATATGAGTATGGTTAGGTGTTCCTCTTTCGAGAAGAGAATTGTACGAAATAAGCATCGAGGCTCCAGATGCTAACATGGGGTCGGAAAGTATTAGTGTTTTGTTATCTATTGATGGTCCGGAGATATGCCCGAATTTAATTTCAAATGAGTCGTTTCCTGTATATTCCCTATGAGCCGAGATAAATGCATTTTCGGCTTTATCGAAGTAATTTAAAATACCTTGATGTAAGGGTAAGCCTGCACGTAAAATTGTTGCATTTACAATTGTTTCGTCGCAAAGATTTGTTGTAGATAGTCCTAAGGGTGTGTTAATTTGATGAGGTGTATGATATAGCTTTTTACTAATTTCGTAAGCAAAAATCTCGCCTATTCTTTCCATATTTCGACGAAAACGCAAACTGTCTTTTTGAATATCTTTGTCTCTTAATTCGGCAATAAATTTATTTAAAACAGAGTTGTTGTTGCTTAATATGTTAACCATAACAGGAGTATTGTATATTTTATTTTTTTGCAAAGTTAATTTTTTTTGTGTTAATATATTATTTTGCTGTTAAAGATTTTTTAAGTCAAATGAATTATTCTTTGTATTTCGAAGAAGGTTTTAATAACCCGAAAAATAATGTTACGCATGAGCAAAAGGTTCACAAATTTTCTACAATTTGGGTATTACTAAATCGGGGTTTACTTGCGTGAGTTCTTTTTGAATGATTCCCGCTTTGCTTTCTATTATCTATAGCCTATTTATACAATTTACTTCGTTTTTGCATAAACAAAGAGGGTTAATTAATTTATTTTGTTGTTATCGGCATAGCTGTAGTATTTATTATCTCCAATAATTATATGGTCGAGAACTTGTATTTCGAACAATTTTGATGCTTCTACAAGCTTGTTTGTTATATCATTGTCGGCATTGCTGGCAGTAATATTTCCCGATGGATGATTATGACATAGTATTATTGATGATGCTAGTTTCTCAAGAGCATTTTTTATTATCATCTTTATATCGATAACAGTACCGGTTATTCCTCCTTGGCTGATTTTTATTTTGCTAATTACTTTATTCGAACGATTTAATAATAATATCCAAAATTCTTCGTGTGGTAAATCGGAAAGTATTGGATGGAAAATTTCGAAAACATCGCGACTTTTATTTATTTGTTTTCTGCTAAGAATATCTGAAAGTTTTCGTCGGCGACCAATTTCAAGTGCAGCAATAATTGTAATTGCTTTTGCTTCGCCTATTCCTTTGTTTTTTATTAGTTCGTTAATGCTAAGTTTGCCTAGCTCGTGCAGGTTGTTATTAACTCGTGAAAGAATTTTTTTTGCTAAATCAACTGCTGTTTCGTTTTTCGACCCGCTACCAATTAGAATTGCCAAGATTTCGGCATCGGATAAACTATTTATTCCTTTTAAAAGGAGTTTTTCTCTGGGGCGATCTTCTTCAGCCCAATCTTTTATTTTTAGTGTATCTTTATCCGTCATTTTATTTGTTGTATATAATATTAAAGATAAGAATATTATGGAGAAAACGAAATAAAAAAAAACCTCCAGTTGACTGAAGGTTTATAAATAAAATTAATGTGGTTTAAAGTCTTAAAGTAAAGCTTTTAGTTTATTTTCTAAATTGCTTTTTGGAACAGCTCCAACTTGTTTATCAACTATTTCACCATTCTTAATAAAAAGTACTGTAGGGATGTTTCTAATTCCGTATTTTGCCGAAATTACAGGACTGCTATCAACATCAACTTTTGCACAAACTACTTTTCCATCATAATCATCGGAAAGCTCTTCAATAATTGGACCTATCATTCTGCAAGGACCACACCATTCTGCCCAGAAGTCAATAATAACAAGCATTTCGGAATTCAATACTTTTTCTTCAAAATTAGAATCGTTTACTTCGATAGTCATAATATAAAGTTTAAAAATTATTTTTATTCAAAATTTGAATGCAAATATACATAGAAATTTTTTAATTAATCGAATAATATATATATGGATTTTTATCGATATAATTTATTAATTCATTTGTAATATTTACTCTGTATGTTCTTGAAAATAAGTCAAGACTTATCTTTTCGTCTTTGTCGATTATCTTAATTTGTAATTTTGATTTCCCTTTATATTTTATTGCTAGATTTTTTATTTCTGAAATTAATTCTTTCGATATAGAAGCTATATTTAGTTTAAGAGTAATTCCGGAAATCATTTCTTCTCTAACATCGCTTAGCATAATTACTTTTTTTATTTTAAATTCAAGTTCGTCTTTATTATATCGTCTTGTTTGTACATTGCCTTTAATAAGTAAAGGGTAGTTTTCGTAGAAGAAATTTCTATTGTCGGTATAATCATTGCCAAAGAGAATAAATTTATAAGAATCTGAGAAGTCTTGAATAGTTAAAAATCCAAAAGGCTTCCCTGTTTTTGTAAATGTATTTTTAGCTTCGGTAACAATACCCGATACTGTAATTTCTTTACCTATAAGATTATTTAGGTTTTTTAATTCCGATACTTTTGTATTGCAAAAAGTGTCGATTTCTAATTTAAAATCGTCTAATGGGTGGGCAGAAAGATATATTCCTATTAGTTCTTTTTCGTTATTTAGTAAGGTTAATTTTGTCCAATTATCTGTTAGGGGAATTATTGGTTTATTTATTTCAATCGATTCTGATTCTTCAAATAACGATGGTTGAGAAGAATTCTTATCGTTCTGAAATGTATTTCCATAACGAATCAGATTTTCAATAAAAGTATATTCTTTGTTGTCGATAGAGAAATATTGTCCGCGTTTTATAGTGTCAATATTATCGAAAGCTCCTGCTGTTGCAAGGGCTTCTATGTTTTTTTTATTAACTGTTTGAAGAGACACTCTTTCTACAAAATCGAAAATATTTTTATAGTGCCCTGTGCTTTTACGTTCTTCAATTATTTTATTTGCTGCACCTTCGCCAACGCCTTTTATAGCACCTAAGCCAAAACGTATATTCTTATCTTTATTAACGGTAAATTTGTAATTACTCTCGTTAACATCCGGACCAAGAACCGACATTCCCATTCTTTGAGCCTCGCTCATAAAAATGGTTATTTTTTTTATGTCGTTAATGTTTCTACTGAGTACAGCAGCCATAAATTCTGCCGGATAATGAGCTTTTAGATATGCTGTTTGATACGATACATATGCATAACAAGTGGAATGAGATTTGTTAAAGGCATATTGGGCAAATGCTTCCCAGTCTGTCCATATTTTTTCTATTGTTTTTTCAATAAATCCATTGTTTTTACATCCATCAACGAACTTTACTTTTAGGGTAGCCATAAGTTCTTTATTCTTTTTACCCATGGCTTTACGTAACGAATCGGCTTGTCCTTTTGAGAAATTCGCAAGTTTTTGCGATAAAAGCATCACTTGTTCTTGATAAACTGTTATCCCATAAGTGTCTTTCAGGTATTCTTCCATTTCCGGAAGATCGTATTCTATTTTTTCTCTCCCGTGTTTTCGGTTAATAAATGATGGAATATATTCCATTGGTCCCGGTCGGTAAAGGGCATTCATGGCTATAAGATCTTCGAATTTGTCGGGTTTTAAGTTTCTAAGGTGTTTTTGCATTCCGTCCGATTCGAATTGGAATATTCCTGTTGTGTTTCCGTTGCTATATAATTCGTAAGTTTTTTTATCGTCGAGATGAATGTTTGTAATATCGAAATCGATATTTTTCGATTCTTTAATATTTTCAATAGCATCTTTTATAATCGATAATGTTTTTAAACCCAGGAAGTCCATTTTTAACATTCCTACAGGTTCTACGTGGTTACCATCGTATTGAGTGGCATATAATTTTGAATCTTTGGGTTTAAAAATCGGAATGTTTTCTTCGAGATTGTTTCTAGAAATTATTATTCCACATGCATGAAGCCCTGTGTGTCGAACAGAGCCTTCGAGAGTTTCGGCAAAACCAAGTATTTTTTTTACTAATTCGCTTCCTGAATCTTTAGCTTGTTTTAATTCTGGAACTTCGGCAAAGGCTTTTTTTAATGTTGTTCCGGGTTTTTCAGGAACAAGTTTTGCCAATCTCATGGCTTCGGGTAGAGGTAGTTTTTCTACTCTGGCAATATCGCGAATTGCCGATTTTGCAGCCATTGTTCCGAAAGTAACAATCTGAGCAACGCGTTTTTCTCCATATTTTTTAACAACCCAGTCTAATACTTTTTCGCGACCATCATCATCGAAATCGATATCAATATCGGGCATCGATATTCTGTCGGGATTTAAGAAACGCTCAAAAAGCAAGTCGTACTTAATAGGGTCGATATCGGTTATTCTATTACAATATGCAACTACCGAACCGGCTGCTGAACCACGTCCCGGACCAACAGATACGTTTAGGTCTCTGGCTGCATGTAGAAAATCTTGTACTATTAAAAAATATCCCGGAAAGCCCATGTTTTTTATTACCGAGAGTTCAAAATCTATTCTTTCACGTATATCGTCGGTAATTTCATCGTAGCGTATTTTTGCCCCTTCGTATGTTAAGTATCTTAAATAATTATCTTCGTCATCGAAATTAGCAGGTAGCTCAAACTCAGGCATTATGGGCTCTTTGTTAAGATTGTAGTCTGTAATTTTTTTTGCAATTTCATTTGTGTTTTCAATAGCTTCCGGAATATCAAGGAAAAGATTAGACATCTCTTCTGTTGTTTTAAAATATTCCTGTTTTGTATATGTCATTCGGGTAGGATCGTCAATGTCTTTCCCTGTATTAAGACATATTAATCTATCGTGAGCATCGGCATCTTCGGCATTAATAAAGTGAACATCGTTTGTTGCAACAATTTTTATATTATGCTTTTTCCCTATTTCAATTATAGCTTTTTTTACTATTTTTTGATTTTCGAATACATCTTGATCTTTTTTAGCGTTACCTGATTCGTGTAGCATTATCTCGAGATAAAAATCATCTTTAAAGAGTTCTTTATATTCAAGGGCTATTTTTTCAGCTTTTTTAATATCGTTATTCATTATTGCCTGAGGAATTTCTCCACCCAAACAAGCAGAAAGAACAATTAAGCCTTCGTTGTATTTGTTGAGAATTTCTTTATCTATACGTGGAGTGTAATAAAAGCCTTCTGTATAACCGTAAGAAACTAATTTCGATAAGTTTTTGTATCCTTGTTCGTTTTTTGCAAGTAAAATTAAATGATATCCACTTCTGTTGTTTTTGTCTTTGGTAAACCTGCTATCTTTAGCAACATAAACTTCGCAACCAAGAATTGCTTTTATTCCTTGTTTTTTTGCTTCGTTAAAAAATTCTTTTACCCCAAACATATTTCCGTGATCGGTAATTGCTATGGCAGGCATTTTGTCGTTTATTGCTTTTTTTATTATATCGGGTATCGACGATGCTCCATCGAGAATGGAATATTGTGTATGAACATGCAAGTGTGTAAAAGAAGCCATCTTGTAATATCTTAATAATTAGTAATATAAATTGGGAAAAATAATATATCGATAAAATGTAAATGTAAAGAATTCATAATAAATGAACATATATTTATATTTATTAATATTAACAAATTTATTTTTCTTTGTTGAAATTTAAAATATTCTATTTTCAATGAATTTAAATAAGTATCTGATAATTTGCTATAAATAAATTTAATATTTTTTTACAGAATTGAAATTTAATTGTATCTTTGCCCAACTATTTTTTAAAAGTAGATTTATTAATAATTAAAAACAAAAAAGAGTATGCCTGTAAAAATTAGGTTAACAAGAAGAGGACGTAAGAAAAGTCCTTTTTATCACATTGTTATCGCAGATAGCAGGGCGCCACGAGATGGTAGATTTATTGAAAGTATTGGTACTTTTAATCCTACTACGAACCCATCAACTATTACTTTAGATTTTGATAAAGCAATAGATTGGTTAATGAAAGGCGCTCAACCTACAGATACCTGTAGATCAATTTTATCGAAAAAAGGTGTGATGTTGAAAAAACACTTATTAATAGGTGTTAAAAAGAAAGCTATAACTGAACAGCAAGCTGAAGAAAGATTTCAAGCTTGGTTGACAGAAAAAGAAACTAAGAATCAGTCGGAAAAAGACAGCATCTTGAAGAAAAAAGAAGAAGAGAAGATGAAGATTTTCGATGCTGAGAAGAAAATTAACGAAGCAAGAGCTGAAGAAATAGCTAAAAAAATTGCTGATGAAACAAAAGCTACAGAAGTTGAAGAATCAAAAACTGAAGAAGTAGCTGAAGAAATAAAAGCTGACAAAGAAAAGAATTCTGATAAAACAGAAGCTTAAGATACTTTGTTTTATGGAAAAGGCAGATTTTATATTAGCCGGAAAGTTGTTGAAAACTACCGGTATAAAAAGCGAAATAATATTGAGCTTTGATAATAGTCTGCCAAAAGATTTTTTAAATTTAGGAACTATCCTTATCGATGTCGATGGAGGATTAGTTCCTTTTTTTATTGAAAAGATTAAACAAAAATCTTCTAGTACTGTTGTTGTAAAACTCGAAGATGTTGATTCTGAAATTGAAATAAAAAATTATATAAATTCCGATTTTTATTTATCTTCTATAAGTAATCGAGAAATTGATGATACTAACTTTTTAGCAATCGCAGGTTTTGAAGTATATAACTCCGAGAATGTTAAAATAGGAGAGGTGCTTGATTATCTTGATATTCCCAACAACCCAATAATTAAAATTTTATCTACTCAAAATAAAGAACTACTTCTTCCTTTTAATGAAAGTTTACTTCTTGAATTTAAAGAACAAAAGAAAAAAATTATAATGGAAATCCCGGAAGGGATAATGGATATTTAGATATTAACCGAAGTTCGATATAAGGATGTATATATTTCTTATATCGAACTCAGGTTATTAGTATTTACTTTTTCGAACCTTTCTATGTCAAAGCGCCAAATATCCGGAATTTGTATTGTTTTATTAATAGGATAATTGAATGCTACTAGTGTTGCTACATTTTTAGTTTTTACCTGTTTTGTTTTCTGATTAATAATTTCTTGAGTCATTCCCAGACTTTTATTTCCTAAATGAGATATTTTTGTATAAATGCAAATATCTTCTTCAAGAAATATAGGATTAATATATTCTATTTCTATTTTAGCAAGAACAAGCGTATTCTTTTTCCAATTAAGATCATCAGAAATTACATCATTGAAATATTTTATTCTTGCCAAATCGAAATAGTTCTGAAAAACAGAATTATTTACATGACCTAATATGTCAATATCATTAAATCGGATTTGTATTTTAGTTTTGTGAAGAAAATTATGATATTCTGTCATTAGTATTATTTTAATTTTTAATATCCATTTCTTCGTATATCGAATTTTTGCTTTTAAATTCAGGAACTATTTCTTTCATTTTGCGAACAATATCAAAATTATTGTGTTTTTTTTGTAAGCTTATAAGTTCATGGATGTCAGATTCTACTTTATTAATATCGTATTTTTGAACCTTGGCAATCATAATTTTAGAATGATGTGTAGGGATAGTATTTTCTTTATCGTTAAGCAATTCTTCGTATAGTTTTTCTCCCGGTCTTAATCCGGTAAATTTTATTTGTATATCTTTTCCTAATGTAAGTCCCGATAATTTTATCATTTTTTTCGCAAGATTGATAATTTTTACTGATTTGCCCATGTCGAAAATAAATATCTCTCCTCCTTTGCTTATAGCACTCGCTTCTAGAACAAGTTGACAGGCTTCGGGTATTGTCATGAAATATCTGGTTACTTCGGGGTGTGTAACAGTAACCGGACCGCCTTTATCTATTTGTTTTTTAAAACGCAATACTACAGATCCATTAGAGCCTAATACATTTCCAAATCGGGTAGTTATATAATTTGTGTTACTAATTCGATTTAGCGATTGTATATATATTTCGGCAATTCGTTTTGATGCTCCCATTACATTTGTTGAATTAACTGCCTTGTCGGTAGAAATCATAACAAATTCATTTACTTTATAAGTATTCGAAATGTCGGCTATAAGTTTGGTACCTACAATGTTTGTTCGTAATGCTTCGGTGGGATTATTTTCCATCATCGGAACATGCTTATATGCAGCGGCATGATAAACTATGCTTGGTTTGTATGTTTCAAAAAGCATCTTCAGTCGGTAATAATCGGAAATATTTCCAATTACAATTTCAAAATTATAGAATTTGAATTTTTCCTGAAGATCAAGTTCCATGTCATAAAGAGGAGATTCTGCTTGGTCGAATAAAATAATCTTCTTGGGCTGAAAAGAAATTAATTGTCGCACAATTTCGCTTCCTATTGAACCTGCAGCTCCGGTAACTAATACTGTTTTGTTTAATAATTTTGTTTTAATCTTTTTCTCGTTGAGAACTATTGCCGAGCGTTCAAGTAAATCCTCAATTTTTATTTCCCTAATCTGGTTGTAGCTTAATTCTCCGTTAATCCATGTATTTATGTCAGGAACCGATAATACTTTTATATTATTTTGTAAACATTCTTCAATTACAAATTGTTTTTCTTCAGCACTGATGTTTTCTTTAGCAATAATTAATTTTTCTATAGGATTTTTCTCAACAATAGTTTTTAAACTGTTTAAATGATAAATACTAACACCTTCGAGAGTTTTTCCTATATTTGTTTCAGAGATATCGAAAAAAGCATAAACTCTGAGGTTGCTTTCTGAATTGCGGTCTAAAGTTCTTTTTGCAATAACACTAAATTGTTCGGAACCATAAATTGCTACATTAGTTTTTTCTTTCGATGGATTATATATCTCGAGGTAGAGAGATTTTGTAATTAATCGGAATGACGATAGCAATAGAACAGAAGAAAAGAAATCGATAACAACAATAGAAAATGGAATTATAAATTTCCCATTTAATAAAAAGTAGTTTAATAGATTTATTATTATAAAGAATATGCTACCCGTAAAACTAACTACTAGAATTCTTTCTGTATCTTTTGCTCCCGAATACCTTATTATTCCTGCATACGACCTAAAAATTAAAAATGTAACTGCTCGTACAAATAATACAAAAGGAATAATGAAATTTAAGCTTTTTAAATATTCATTAGGAATAACAAAATTAAAACGTAATAAATATGCCAAGGAGATTGATACTGTACAGATTAATAAATCAATAAGAAAAATAATCCACCTTGGAGTATATGACTTTGGAAAATACATATGTAGAAGTTTGCTAAAAATAAATTATATGTCAAAAATAATTAAAATTATTGCAGCTATGCTAATTTTTACTCGTCTTTTATTTGTTAAATTGTTATAGTTTTGTGTTAGAATGTTTTCTAAATACATCGAATTTATTCAATTTTTATATGATAGCAGAGTATAATATTAATTAATTTTTAAAACTTTAAACTTATGAAAAAATTTAAATTGTTATATCTAATTGCCTTAACAATGATAACTATAGGAGTATTGGGAACAACATCATGTAACTTTGTTAGTGCCGGAAACATTAAAGAAAACAGGAAAATAGCAGCTTTCTCCGGAATCGATTTATCTATTTCTGCCGACGTTTATTTAACACAAGGTAATAAAACTGAGTTAATAATTGAAGGAGATAAAAAAGATCTTGAAAGAATAGAAACATATGTAAAAGGAGAGAATTTAATTATTAAATGTAAAAATTGTTGGGGTTTTAAAAGTGTTAGTCGTATAAGTATTTATCTTACATCGCCCGATATTAAAAAGATAATTGTTACAGGCTCCGGTAATATTATTGCTAAAGATTTAGTTAAAACCGATATTGTTAAAATGACAGTTACAGGAAGTGGGTCTGTTATATTTAATAATCTAGCTGTAGATGATGTAAATGTTAATATTTCGGGTTCCGGGGATGTTGAAATTGATGGAAACAAAGAAATTGATAGTTCTGATATTGTTATTACAGGCTCAGGCGATTATAAAGCAGAAAATATTGTTACAAAAAATGCCGATATTAATATTACGGGTTCCGGTTCGTGTAAACTGAATGTGAGCAACGAAATAGAAGCAAATATTACCGGAAGTGGTAAAGTATATTATTCAGGAAAACCTGTAATTGATGCAAGTATTACAGGTTCTGGAAAAGTTATAGGGTTAAATTAAATTTTAGAATTTTTTAGATAATATAATTTATAGTTAATATTCGTCATCTATCCCTGTTTGAACTAAAATGGTTTCGACAGGGATGTTTTTTTGTACAAACTTTTACAGGTAAATTCTAACGTGCAAAAAAACAAACTCCTTTTTGTTTATTACACCTGATTTGATAATATAAATATATAAGGAAGATTAAAATTTAAAATTATTCTCGAATTATTCTTACTTCGTTATTTGGTTCTAGTTTAATAATGCTTGAAGGTATATTTTCGTTAGCATCATCTTGTCGATATTTTACGACATAATCGACAGAATTAATAATACTATTACTTATTTGAGAAAATGTTTGAGGCGATTGTTCACTGCTGATATTTGCCGATGTAGAGACTATTGGTTTTCGTAATTGCTCAGCTAGTTTTTTGCAAAATTTGTCTTGCGTTATTCTTATACCAAGGCTGCCGTCTTCGTTTATTAAGTTTGGTGCAAGATTTATTGCATTCGAAAAAATAATTGTAAGTGGTTTTTCGCTAAGTTCAATTAAATCCCAAGCAATATCGGGCATATTTGTAATATATTTTTGTATCTCTCCGGGATTATTTAAGAGAACTAACATGCTTTTTTTATTGCTGCGTTTCTTAATCTCGTATATTCGTTTTACTGCTTCTTCGTTTGTAGCATCGCAACCTAAACCCCAAATTGTATCGGTAGGATAAAGTATTATGCCTCCATTTTTTAGAGTCTGAAGTGCAGTTTTAAAATCGGAAGGATTATACATAGTAATTTGTTATTTTTAATTTTAGATATATCCTAATTCTTCAAGAAGCTTTTTTGCTTCAGAATTATTCATAAATTCATCTATTCTGTCTTTGTGTTTTTCGTTTTTCCAACGACCTATTGAACGAGAATGTATATCCTGAACCGGATCTGCCCAATGCTTACTTTTTGTAAGACTAGTTTTTTTTATCCAGTCTTCTTGTGACGGAATAAATGTTTCTCCTAGAAAAGTACTTATTTTCTTAATTTCTGTATCGAAATTATTAATTAAATCTTCATATTTCACAGTATGAACATTTGGATAATCAGCATATTTTAATCCGAATTTTATATCATCTACCCATTTATTAATTTTAACCCAATATTCATCTGAGTTATGTGCAGGATGTTTTGATGTTACTATATCTCTACCATCGCGTATTAAATGTATTAGTTTAACATTGCTTTCATAATAGTTTAAAATTTTATCGAAATATTCAATATTTCTAGGTGTTTTTTCGCACCATCGTTTCGATTTTGTTGTTGGCTTATGAAAAACAAATTCTCGATAAAGTCTATCCATGCGGTTTGGAATATATTTTTTGCTTTTGTTAGATTCTTTTGCCCAGCTACAAAAAGCATATGTTTGGCGTTGTATAGCGTGTATCGATGGGTATGAATCTAATATTGATAGAAGAAGTGTAGTGCCTGATCTCGGACAAGCTCCGATAATAATTGGTGTTTCGTTAAAACGTTTGTTATTTATTTTCTTTCCAACTATTGTTAGCAATGGATTTAATGCATGGAATTTTATACTCATATTATGTGTTATTTTACTTTTCCAAATACTTTTATTATTTTATTTTTTCTAAACCATGAAATTTTTCTTTCTAAGGGTATTTCATGATTATTTAAATATGATGATACGGCAGTAATCATTCTTTTTGCCGATTGTCCATCGGTGTATGGGTGATAGTTGTCTATTATCCATTGTCTGTCTTTTGCCCAGGTATCGTTTTTAATAATTTCGTTGAGCGATGAGATAAGTTTTTCTTTATTATTTATATTTTGCCAGTATATGTTTCGCGATTTCGATTTGTAAGTAATAACAGGTTTGTTAAGTAATAGAAATTCGTAAACAACCGAAGATGTATCGCTTATTAAAATGTCGGCTAGAATAAGATAATTTATAATGTTTTTATCTTCAATTATTTCGACGTTTTTGTGAAAACTTGCAATTTTCTTATATTCATAAATAATTTCTTTATTCATCAAATCGTGAAATTTGATATATAATAAATTGTTGTTGTTGGCTATTTTAAAAAGCTCTGTTTTTATATCGATTGCAGATGTAAGCGAAGGAGAAAATGTTGGAGCGTATAATATTATTCTTTTTACGCCTTTATCTTTTAATATTTGCTTTTTGTAATCTGCAAGTTTCTTGTTCTCCGAAAAAAGCTTGTCGAGTTTTGGCCAGCCCGTTTCAATAACATCAAAATCTTTATATTTTGAAGCTAATTGTTTAAATCGTTTTGTAAAAAATGGACCTTGGGTTAGATATAAATCAAAATACTTCCTAATTCTGAAATGCCCTTTTTTTTCCCCGGCTAAACCATGAAAAACCTGAACTTTTAATCCTCTTAAATAATAAGGAACTTCGTTTCCGGGAACAAATATAATATCACTCGAGAATTCATGAATATCTTGGATGCTTTTTGTGTAATTACATGAATCTTTGAACGGGAACTTATTATATATTTTTGAAGCTACATACCATAATACTTCATGGTTTTTTTTTTCTAATTCATCGTATAAAGGCTTTAGAATGCCAAAAGCATATGCGTTTTTACAGAATAGTGTAACTTTCATGTGTTTTGTTATTGTATAATATA